>Ga0134099_1000339_pt1 | contig 56524 bp, 51 predicted proteins | sample 10_taG_2_FD_105482 | JGI IMG/M metagenome (GOLD analysis project Ga0134099, IMG submission 105482) | Switchgrass degrading microbial communities from high solid loading bioreactors in New Hampshire, USA - 10_41_5_180_A2 metaG | ecosystem: Engineered > Bioreactor > Semi-continuous > Anaerobic >...
CAACCCGGCAATTAACAAAGGGACACAGGTATTGATCCGGGCTTATGGCCGGCAGCATAGTATGGTCAGTTGATACCAGGGGAGTTGTCCAGAAAAAAACTCCACAACAACTTGACACTGTCATAAGTAAAGAATAGTTTGATTTTTTATAAATTCTAAGGTATAATATGGTTATCAGATATAGTTTTTATATTTGATAACCATTCAGTTATCTTTTTGATATATTATCGTCTCCTTAAAATCTATATGCAGATAATCTGCATTAACTGAATACTTTGGCGGAGTGCTTGTTATACGCGGTAATAATTACTGCTGTATGGCCATATAATTGGTTAGAATTCAGCCTTGTATTTTACAGATAATGGCCGTTCAGATAATTTGAGTTTATTTTTTGTTATGGCAAATATTAAAAAAAGAAAGGAGTATTGGTAATGAGCACGCAGACAGAGAGAAATGAAAAACAGCTGACTGACGCGGATGTAAAAAGAAAGGCGGTAAAACTTGTAGTTGCGCATTTGAAAAGAAAGGCAAGTACAGAGTTTATGGGAATGGATTACCTTCAGGCATGGCTTGAGGATATGGAGGCACTGCTCGAAAAGGAAGAATTCGATATTCGTGAATATCATAGAATGCGCAGACAGTTCAATGATGTAATTGAAAGTACACTGGATGAAGGCATGAGGAAAAAGCTTCGGGATTCATGGTACAGTATGGGGAAAGCACTGGAAAAGAAAGCAAAACCCTATTAAAAAACTCCGGAAGCTAAAACCGGAGTTAAATTTTACTTGTCTTTTTTCGTTCGGCTGAATTCGTTCGGTTAAATAATATAAAATAAAACCACCGCTATGGTGGTTTTTATTTTATATTATAAATTTCCTTTATTTTAATTATTGATGCGGATACCGATTCAAATGCAGGCCCCCCGGGAAGTTTACGTTCGTTAACGCATGTTTCCGGCAAAATTGCATTATAAACATCTTCATTGAATTTATCTGAGAATTCTTTCAGTTCATGCATGGTTAAATCTTCAAGGTTTTTGCCTTTCTCAATGCAGTAAGCTACAAGTCTTCCGACAATAAAATGGGAATCCCTGAACGGAACACCTTTTTTCACCAGGTAATCAGCCAGGTCAGTGGCGTTTGTAAAACCGCTTCTGACCGCTTCCAGCATTTTTTCCTTACGCACTGTCATGGTATCTATCATCCGGGTGAAAACCGGCAGACAGGCTTTAACCGTATCCACCGAATCAAAAACAGCCTCCTTGTCTTCCTGCATGTCCTTGTTATAGGCAAGGGGAAGACCCTTCATAACGGTCAGAAGTGTAATAAGATTTCCATAAACTCTTCCAGTTTTTCCGCGTATAAGTTCGGCCACATCGGGATTTTTTTTCTGGGGCATTATGCTGCTTCCGGTGCAGTAGGCATCGTCCAGTTCTACAAATGAAAATTCATGTGAACACCACAGTATGATTTCTTCACAGAACCGGCTTAAGTGCATCATAATTATCGACAGATCTGCATTAAGTTCAAGGATAAAATCCCGGTCCGAGACGGCATCAATACTGTTTTCTGTAATTGATGAAAACCCGAGTTCAGACGCAACGAAATACCTGTCAAGATTATATGTTGTACCGGCAAGGGCGCCGGAACCCAAAGGCATGACATCGAGTCTTTTATAACAGTCTGATAAACGACAGCAGTCCCTGTGGAACATCTGGACATATGCCATCAGGTGATGGGCCAGGGTAATGGGTTGTGCCCTCTGAAGATGAGTGTAACCGGGCATGATTGTACTGATGTTTTCCTCGGCCTTTCTGACCAAAACAGCAATTAAGTCCACGAGCATTTTTTTGATATTGTTCAGCTCGTCTTTCAGGTACATGCGAATATCAAGGGCAACCTGGTCATTGCGGCTTCTGCCTGTATGAAGTTTTTTGCCAGTGTCGCCTATCCTTGATATCAGAATTTTTTCTATATTCATGTGTATATCTTCGGCATCTGTGTCAAATTCAACATTCCCGCTTTCAATGTCGGCCAGTATTTCTTCAAGGGTCCGGCAAATGAGGTCTGCCTCTTCAGCAGATATTATTCCGCATTTGCCGAGCATTTTTGCATGGGCAATACTGCCCAGTATGTCATGCCTGTAAAGCCGACAGTCAAATCTTATCGATGAGTTGAAATCATCGGTCATTTTGTCTGTATCCTTTGAAAAACGGCCACCCCATAATTTCATTTGGGTTCCTCCATATTCTTTCTTTCCATCATTGCCCGTACCTTCACCGGCAGGCCGAAGAGATTGATAAATCCTTCAGCGTCTTTCTGGTTGTAAACCTCATCTCTTCCGAAAGTACACAGTTCTTCGTCGAACAGTGAATACGGCGAAGAACATCCAGCGGGAATTATATTTCCCTTGTACAGTTTAAGTATTACTGTACCCGTCACAGTCCTCTGGGTTACATCAACAAAAGCTGAAATGGCTTCTCTCAGAGGCGTAAACCACTGTCCGTAATAAACCAGTTCCGCGAAACGTTGTGATACAAGATCCTTGTAATGCAGAGTATCCCTGTCAAGACACAGAAGTTCAAGTTCACGGTGGGCTGCATACAATATGGTACCACCGGGTGTTTCATATACGCCGCGGGATTTCATTCCCACCAGCCTGTTTTCAACGATATCTATAATGCCGATTCCGTTCTCGCCGCCGATTTTATTTAGTTTCATAATAAGGTCAACGGGGCTGAGCCTTTCGCCGTTTACTGAAACGGGGATACCCTGTTCAAAGCCAATTTCGACATATGTCGGTTTATCGGGCGCTTTTTCGGGTGTAACCGAAAGTTTTAAAATCCTGTCATACAGCGGTTCATTGGCAGGATTCTCAAGTTCCGAACCTTCATGGCTCAAATGCCACAGATTTCTGTCGCGGCTGTAATTTGATTCTTTTGTAACCGGAATGGGTATATTTCTTTTCTGGGCATAATCTATGGCATCTTCCCTTGAGCGTATATCCCAGATTCTCCAGGGGGCAATGATCTTTAATTCCGGGGCAAGTGCCTTCACTGTCAGCTCAAAACGGACCTGGTCGTTTCCTTTTCCGGTGGCGCCATGGGCAACGGCAACAGCACCTTCTTTTTTCGCAATTTCAACCAATCTCTTTGCAATTACCGGTCTTGCAAAGGATGTACCGAGCAGGTATTTTCCTTCGTATACAGCACCGGCTTTTAAAGTGGGGAAAATATATTCTGTTACGAATTCTTCCTTGAGGTCTTCAATGTATATTTTTGAAGCACCGGTTTTTATTGCTTTTTCCCTTAACGGCTCGAGTTCCTCGCCCTGACCTACGTCAGCAGCCATTGCAATTACTTCGTAATCGTAATTCTCTATTAGCCAGGGAATAATTATTGAAGTATCAAGTCCGCCTGAATAGGCAAGTACAACTTTTTCCTTCTTACCCATACAAAATCGCTCCATTCTGTGTTAGAATATTACAGGGTTATTTTAAAATATTATTTATAATTATACATATTAATGTATAATTATTCAATACTTTTTTTATTTATTCTGTAACCGATATATATATTTGGAAATCGGGCAGGGGTTTATCAGGAAACATGCAAAGGAGAAGATATAATTGATTATTTTGGGTATTGATCCCGGTTTTGCAATAACGGGATACGGGGTATTGAACTATAGTGAAAACCGGTTCAGGGTAATGGATTATGGCGTTATTACGACCGGGGCAGACCTTCCGCACCCACAGAGACTGCTTTTGCTTGAAAAAAGCCTGACTGATATTATAGATAAATACAGGCCCGAGTCTATGTCCGTTGAAGAGCTTTTTTTCAACAATAATGCAAAAACCGCACTTCAGGTTGGCCAGGGCAGGGGAATTGCGCTTCTGTGTGCAGCACGTGCCGGCATACCTGTTTATGAGTATACACCGATACAGGTAAAACAGGGTGTTACAGGCTACGGTAGGGCAGTAAAATCACAGGTACAGCAGATGATAAAGGTACTGCTTGGGCTTCCCGAAATTCCAAAGCCTGATGACGCTGCAGACGCCCTTGCTGTAGCCATATGTCATGCCCACAGTTTCGGAAGCATGAGCAGGATTTTGAATACGGATTAAGCAAAGGCTGAATGGGTACATACTGAAAGGGGTTTTTAAATGCTGGCTTATATCAGGGGAATTCTTCAGGCCAGAAACAGTGATTCTGTAGTTGTGGAGACCTGCGGCCTGGGTTTCAGCATAAACGTACCGTTAACGGCACTGGAGAGACTGCCTGAAACGGGAGCGGAAGTCAGAATATATACATATACTCATATTCGTGAAGACGGCTGGTCTTTGTACGGATTTCTGAACGACGACGAACTGAAAATGTTTGAACAGCTTATTAAAGTTTCCGGAGTCGGACCAAAGGCAGCCATGGCGCTGGTTTCAAATATATCACCGTCACATTTTGGACTTGCCGTTTTAACCGATGATGTGGATGCGTTTGTTAAGGTTCCCGGTATAGGTAAAAAAACGGCTCAACGTATTATACTGGAGCTTAAGGACAAATTTAAGAAGGAACAGGGAAAGGAAATCAAAAGCATTGCAGCGGATACCGGGGAAAAGCCTGAAAACAAGATAAATGATGCCGTGAGTGCACTGATGATGCTCGGGTACTCAGGACAGCAGGCAAATATGGCAGTTGCTTCAGTTTACAGTAACGAAAAGGACCTCGAAACTATAATACGGGATGCACTGAAAAGCCTGGCCGGCTAATCGATAAATTTGGAGGGTTTTGTTTTGGATGACAGACTGATTGGCTGCGAATTTCGCAGGGAGGATTCGGAAGAATTCAATCTCCGCCCGAGGACTTTTGACGAATATATAGGACAGGACAAGGTAAAAGAGAACCTGATGGTTTTTATTGAGGCTGCAAAACAGAGAAATGAGGCTCTTGACCATGTGCTTCTGTATGGTCCTCCGGGTCTCGGAAAGACCACATTATCGGCCATAATTACAAGAGAACTTGGAGTCAATTTCAAGATCACATCGGGACCTGCTATTGAAAAACCTGGTGATCTGGCTGCAATACTGACAAATTTAAGTCCCTTTGACGTATTGTTCATCGATGAAATACATCGGTTAAACCGTGCGGTTGAAGAGATCCTGTATCCTGCAATGGAAGATTATGCCCTCGACATTATAATAGGGAAGGGGCCCAGTGCCCGTTCTATACGGCTTGAGCTGTCAAAATTCACGCTTATTGGTGCAACAACAAGGGCAGGCCTTCTTACGTCGCCACTGAGGGACAGGTTCGGAATTATCTGCCGCCTGGAGCTTTACAGTCACGAGGAACTGAAAAGAATTGTGAAGCGTTCAGCAGGTATATTGAACATTGAAATTGAGGATGATGCGGCGCTGGAGATTGCTTCGAGGTCAAGGGGAACACCCCGGGTGGCAAACAGGCTTTTAAGGAGAATCAGGGATTTTGCGCAGGTTCATTCGGACGGAAAGATAGATCTTGAAATAACGAGATACGGTCTCAATGCCCTTGAGGTGGATGAAATGGGTCTTGACCGCACAGACAGAAACCTATTATTATGCATTATTGAAAAGTTCGGCGGAGGACCTGTCGGTCTTGACACCCTTGCTGCGGCAACAGGGGAAGAAGCCGACACGATAGAGGATGTTTATGAACCATACCTGATGCAGATAGGTTTTCTACAGAAAACACCGAGGGGAAGAAAGGCAACAAGGCTTGCATATCAGCATCTGAACATTGAGCCCGAACAGGGGGATCAGATTAACCTGTTTTATTAGCCGTCAGTACAGGGAGGAAGAAACATGGTCACAAAAGTGGGAATAATCGGTACAGGAAATATGGGAGGAGCAATAATAAAAGGAATTTGCAGCAGCAAAAAGGCATATGAAATTTATATCTATGATATAAATACGCGTCTTACCGAACAGCTGAGCAGTGATTACCCGGTTACTGCAATGTCTTCGGTTAAGGAACTGACCGGAATCTGCGATGTTGTGATTGCTGCGGTAAAACCCCAGAGTATGGAAAGCATGCTTAAGGAATGCAGGGAAACACTGTCCCCGTCAACCCTGTTTGTTTCGGTAGCCGTTGGTCTGCCTGTTGCTTATTATACGAAAATACTCGGTGCAGACAAGAAGATAGTAAGAACAATGCCGAATACGCCTGCACTTGTCCGGGAGGGTGTTACCATAGTATCTTTTGGAAATAACATTACCCCGGAAGAGAAAAAACTGGTAAAGGATATTTTCAGCTGTATCGGTGTTGTGGAAGAACTGGATGAATCATTGATGAGTGAAGTAACGGCACTTACGTCAAGCAGTCCGGCATATGTTTTCATGATGATTGAAGCTATGGCTGATGCTGCAGTCCAGTCGGGTATTCCCCGTAGTATAAGTTACAGGCTTGCGGCCCAGGCGGTTTTAGGCTCGGCAAAAATGGTTCTGGAGACGCAAAAGCACCCCGCTGAGCTTAAGGACATGGTGTGTTCTCCTGCGGGAACAACCATCGAAGCAGTTTTCAAGCTTGAGGAGAAAGGCTTCAGGAATGCGATAATGGCTGCAATGAAGGAATGTACAAGAAGAGCGCTTGAGATAGGTCGGGGTATGGATAAATGAAGGAAGTGGAAATATATACCGACGGTGCGTGTTCCGGAAATCCCGGCAGGGGAGGATGGGGTGTAATCCTGATTTACAAGGGCAGGGAGAAAGAAATATCAGGTTATGAGGAACAAACCACAAATAACAGGATGGAACTAAAGGCGGTAATTGAAGGGCTGAAGGCACTGAAAGAGCCATGCATTGTGAGGCTTTACAGTGACAGTGCCTATGTGATTAATGCGTTCCAGAACGGGTGGTTTGATGAATGGAAGAAAAACGGGTGGTCAAGAGGTTCCAAAAGGGAAGAACTTAAAAATGCCGATCTGTGGCAGGAACTCGACGCTCTGATTCAGAAACACAAGGTAGAATGGATAAAAGTAAAAGGTCATTCTGACAATGAATACAATAACCGTTGTGATAAACTTGCAACAGGTGAAATATCCAGGGCAGGAAAAGGAGATGCAATATGAATTATTATGAAAAAACAATAAAGGAAGAAAGGAAATATACCGGAAATATAATTAATGTTGACAGGGTAACCGTTCTTCTTCCGGACGGAAGGGAAAGTACAAGGGACGTGGTACGGCATCCCGGTGCAGCAGTTATACTGCCTATAACTGAAGACTGGAAAATACTTATGGTTGAACAGTACAGGAAACCGTGCGAGATGATATCCCTTGAATTACCGGCCGGTAAGCTGGATGACGGGGAAACCCCGGAGAAATGTGCAATAAGGGAATTACAGGAGGAAACAGGCTATACAGCGGGAAAACTGACAAAAGTGCTGACAATCCATTCAACACCCGGATTTTCCAACGAAGTTCTTCATATGTTTGTTGCAACCGATCTCGTTGAAAAAAAGGCAAATCCTGATGAGGACGAATTCATTTCCTGTAAGAAGTATGAAATTACCGAGCTGATATCAATGATTGAAAAAGGCGAAATTACCGATGCAAAAACCATAATTGGAATTTTTCTTGCAGACAGAATTAAAAAAGGCGAGTATAAAATAAGTTAAGTTTGCATAAAAATGAAATAAGTAGTAAATTATTATATTATAGGTGCTTCTTGAGTCACATCATGTGTACATATGTGAAAGCTTTGACAAAACTGCTTTTGACTGTACTCCATGTACCCGCTGCAGTAATGCAGAACACCGCACTGGAACACTTACACTGACATAATGGTTTCGTAACGATGATACTTGTGCCGGAAAGGGAAGTAATAGTTGAATTCAGGGGTGATATATAAATGGAGAATCTTGTTAAAGCTTTTATTCAGTATCTGAGGGATGAGAAAAAACTATCGCAGAACACGCTGATGTCATACCAGAGAGATATAGAGCAGTACATTATGTTTTTACAGGAAATGAATGTTAAGAATATACAGCAAAGCAACAAGACAACAATAGCAAATTATATGAAATACCAGAACAGCCAGGGAAGGGCGATTACCACAATATCGAGAAGTCTTGCATCAATCCGCGCATTTTACAGGTTCCTGATATCCCATGATTTTGTAAAAGGAAATCCGACAATCGGTGTTGAATCTCCGAAGGTTGAAAAAAAGATACCCCAGATTCTGTCGGTTGAAGAAGTTGAAATTCTGCTGAATCAGCCAAAGAAAATGGGGATTAAGGGTATACGTGACAGGGCAATGCTTGAACTGTTGTACTCAACTGGTATAAGGGTATCGGAACTGATTTCACTGGACGTATCAGATATTGATCTTCAGCAGTGTACCTTAAGGTGCAGAAGCAGCAACAGGGAGAGAACCATACCCATCCTGAGAAAATGCATCGGCATAATGAAAGAGTATATCGAAAATGTAAGACCGTTTATGCTGAAAGACAAAAACGAACAGGCACTGTTTGTCAATACAAACGGCAAAAGACTTACAAGACAGGGCTTCTGGAAAATTGTAAAATATTATACTTCCAAGGCCAACATAAACAAGGATATTACCCCTCATACACTAAGGCATTCCTTTGCGGCGCATCTGATCCAGATGGGAAGAAACCTGAAGGATGTGCAGATGATACTTGGACATTCCGATATTTCTTCAACACAGGTTTATCGTCAGATAGTGAGCGGAAACGTTTAATATCCGGATTTCCTGACGGGGCTGGTTATAAAATCTTTTTTCACATCTGTTGGAGCAAAATTCAACGGATGTTTTTTTGTTTTGTATTGTTTTATTCATAATTGTGTTATAGAATTAGAAATATATAGAAAAATTCTGTTTTTCAGCTTACAGACACTAATCCAAAGCGCAGACAGCATGTCAGTCAAAGAGGATGCCGCTGATTCTGATTCAATTTTTATAGGTTTATTATTTCCGGGAGTGATCAGTTTGAAGGAAACATTATTAAAGTTGAGAAATCAGATAGCCAATGAACTGGAAAATGATATTCTGCCGTTCTGGATTGCTTTGGCTGACAAAGAATACGGAGGTTTTTACGGAAGCGTTTCCAATGATTTGAAAATTGACAGGACGGCTCATAAGGGATGTGTTCTTAATTCAAGAATTCTGTGGACATATTCCAGGGCCTTTGCAATGTACGGAAAAAAAGAATACAAAGACACCGCTGAACATGCATACCACTTCCTCAAAAGATCATTTTGGGATTACACTTATTCCGGTTTGTACTGGATGGTGGATTTCTGCGGAAATCCTGTAAGCACAAAAAAACATATCTACAATATTGCATTCGGTATTTACGCGTTAAGCGAATATCACAGGGTATTTAACGATCCCGACAGTCTTAATCTTGCAATTATGCTGTATAACCTGGTTGAAAAGTTCAGCTTTGATTCCGAATATGGAGGATATCTGGATGCATTTTCGGAAGACTGGAAACCGACAGCCGATATGAGACTAAGTCCCGTGGACCTGAATGCACCGAAAACAATGAATACCCACCTGCATCTTCTTGAAGCTTATACAAATCTCTGTCATGTCTGGCCAAACAGTGAACTTAAAAGAAAACTTGCCGGTTTAGTACATATTTTTACCGAAAGAATAATAGATCCGGGAACATATCATCTGAATCTTTTTTTCAATGAAAAATGGGAACCAATATCTGATATTGTATCCTACGGGCACGATATTGAATGCAGCTGGCTGTTATGTGAAGCTGTCGATGTGCTTGGAGACGGTGAACTTAAGGAAAAGGTCAGCAATATTGCCGTCACTATGGCGGACAAAGTAATAGAAGAAGGCTATGACAGTGTATTCGGCGGTATTTATGATCATACCGATTCTTACGGCAGGAATTTCAGAAAAGAATGGTGGCCCCAGGCCGAAATGATTGTAGGCATGATGAATGCTATTGAAATTACCGGAAAGGACACTTACCTTAATCCTCTTGTAAAAACGTGGGAATTTATTTATATGAATGTTATTGATCACCGCTATGGGGAATGGTTCCATACGGTGGAAAGAAACGGCAGGACCGTTGAAAATATTCCCAAGGTGGAGCCGTGGAAATGTCCCTACCATAACAGCAGGGCATGCATGGAGTTTATTTCAAGGTTTGACAGGCTGGCATCATGAAAATTTCTGTTGTCTGAAGAAGCCAAAGAGTACCTGTTTGCAGTTTCCCGGATTAATATGGTAATATTATATACGGCAAAAATTATTGGATTTGGAGGGAAAGCTTTGCCGGGAAAAACACAAAGGAAAAAATCAGCAAGGAAAACAACTGCTTCCGGGAAAAAAGTAAAAAACAGAAAGAATACCGGCAGCAAGACAAAAAACATCAAAAAAATAAGGCGCAGAAGAGAAATTGCAGGTATTCTGACAATAGCATTCAGTATTTTGTTTGCACTCAGTATATACCACAAAAACCTGACAGGATTGTTCGGTGAAATAATCCTGCATGTGTTTACCGGAATGTTCGGATTCGTGGCTTATCTTTTACCGCCCCTTGTCCTGGTGTATGGATTCATGTTGATTTTTTATCCCCAAAGAACTGAAATCAGAAAAAAGCTGCACCTGTTTTTTTTGCTGCTGGTGATGATTGGCGGTATTTTCACAGCAGGTTCATTCAATAAATCTGATTATGTCAATATGACTTTCATTCAGTATCTGAAACATTTTTACAAAATGGGAAGGAGTGTTTCCTCAGTTCCATACACGCTTAACGGAGGTGTTACAGGCGGCCTTGTCAGTGTACCCCTGTGTTTTGTTTTTCAGAAAGCAGGTACTATAATTCTGCTGGGAGCTTTCAGCATAATTTTGTCAATGATGATTACCGAAATATCTCTGAAAAAGGTGGCTGTGGATACAGCAGTGAAGGTAAGAGAAATCAGGGAAAAACAGTATGATATAGTTGAGTTTTTGGATGAAGATGATTTCGAAGAAGGGGTATATATAAATGAACTGGATGAAGCGGCAGATGTTGGCGCAAAAAGGAATGAGGCAGATAAAGGCAGGATTATAGATTTTCCCCTTATAAAAAACATTACCGAAAAGAATAAGGAAGAAATTAATGAAAAACCTGAACCGGCTGACGAAATACCCATCCAGTTAAAAGACAGGGTAACTGAGGAAATTAAGGAAATACCCGTTCAGGTCAGGGAAAGAAAAAACGAAAAAACCGAAAGCAAACGCGAGGATACGCCTGTAAGGGAAGTCAGAAAAATACCGATGCAGGATTATGAATATCAGTTTCCGCCGTTTTCATGCCTGAATGCCCCGGAGGACGGAGGTCTGAACACCAGGAAACTGAAGCAGACTGCACTGGAAAATGCCAAAAAGCTTGAAACTACTTTAACCAGTTTCGGTATCAGCGCCCAGATAGTAAATATTGCCGTCGGGCCTGCATTTACCAGGTTTGAAGTACAGCCCAGTCCCGGCGTCAAGGTAAGCAGAATTGTCAATCTGACCGATGATATAGCATTAAGCCTTGCGGCACAGGGAATACGTATTGAAGCACCCATTCCCGGTAAATCGGCAGTTGGTATAGAGGTACCGAATCCCGAAGTTGCACCGATCATGCTGCGGGAAGTAATTGAAACGCCCGAATTTGTTAAATTCAGGTCCAAGCTTGCCGTAGGTTTGGGAAAAGATATTTCAGGCGATAATGTTATTATAGATCTTGCCAAAATGCCTCACCTTTTGATTGCAGGGGCTACCGGTTCGGGTAAAAGTGTTTGTATTAACAGTATTATAGTAAGCCTGCTTTACAAGGCTACGCCTGAAGAAGTAAAACTGTTGATGATAGATCCCAAGGTGGTCGAACTGGGAGTTTACAATGGCATTCCGCACCTGCTGATTCCGGTGGTCACAGACCCCTCAAAAGCGGCAGGTGCTTTGCAGTGGGCCGTCCAGGAAATGGTTACAAGGTATAAGCTTTTTGCCGACAAGGGAGTACGTGATCTCAGCGGTTACAATAAAGCAATTGAAGAAGAAGGCGAAGGCTTTAAACTTCCGCAGATAGTTATAATCATTGATGAGCTTGCGGACCTGATGATGGTTGCACCCCATGATGTTGAAGATGCTATATGCCGCCTTGCGCAAATGGCAAGGGCCGCAGGCATGCATCTTGTAATTGCCACTCAGCGTCCGTCGGTAAATGTCATAACAGGGGTGATTAAGGCAAATATTCCTTCAAGAATAGCCTTTGCGGTTTCATCCCAGGTGGATTCCAGGACAATACTGGATATGGGCGGAGCCGAAAAGCTTCTTGGAAAGGGAGACATGCTTTATTACCCTGTTGGCATGCCAAAACCTGTACGCGTAAAAGGATGCTATATATCCGACAAGGAAATAGAGCGGGTGGTTGAATACGTCAAAAACCAGGTTCCTGCCGAATATGACGAAGATATTATAGATCAGATTGCAAGAAAAGATAATGACACGGAAAATCCGGAGCTTGATGCTGATGAATTGCTTCCGCAGGCTATAGAACTGGTTGTTGAATGCGGACAGGCATCAGTTTCCTTAATACAGAGAAGATTCAGGGTCGGTTACGCACGTGCCGGCAGAATTATAGACCAAATGGCAGAAAGGGGTATTATCAGCGGGTTTGAAGGAAGCAAACCGAGAAGGGTCCTTATTACAAAAGAGCAGTGGGAAGAAATGAAGATGAACCTTTGAGAGAACAGTACCAATACCTTACATAATAAAATCCGGAGGAAAGGAAATGAATGTACCGTTAATTTTTGTCTCAATTGTTGTTTCAGTACTGACGATTTATATGATGCACCGTTTTGTTAAAAGACCGGGACTGATTTTGGTCCCTGTTTTGCTGATACAGTTTCTTTCGGCTACTGTACTGGTATTTTCATTAATTGAAAATGTTCTGACCGTATCAGAAGTAGAGCTGGCGGTAATTATCGGCGGTGTTTTTCTGCCGTCCGGGATTATTGTTTATGATCATATAAGAATGATACGGAAAAGAAAGAAATTGGGGGTTAATGTTCCCTTAATTGAACCCGTAAGGAAAAATGACCCAAAAAAGTCAGACTACTCATATTTCCTTGAAAATGCCGAACATGGCTGTAACGAAATAAATGCCGATACAGTTTACAAGTCGCTTGAAATAAGTGACAAGGTGCTTTCAACTAATATAGGGAAACAGATATCAGTCGCACAAAAGCTAATCAGGCTGGAAAATTATGAAGCTGCAGCCCTGCAATACCGCCTACTTTTTGCTTTTTTTCCCGAATCGCCTTATATTGCATATAATGCCGGATATCTGTACTGTAAGACGGGTAAATACCGGGAAGCATGCAGAATATTAAAAAAAGCTTTGACACTGTTTAGGAAGGGGCAGAGAAAGGCAAAGGCTCAGAGGACTGATGCAGATAACCGTCTTGAAGCAATGATCGGTTTCAGTCTGGGCTATGCACTTTATTACCTGGGAAAATTTGAACAGTCGATTAAATGGTTTCACAGGGTTATCGATGCCGATCCCGGTTATACAGCTGCGTATAAGAACATTGCCAGGGCATATCTGGCCATGAACATGGAAGATATCGCCGTTGAGTACCTCGAACAGGGACGGAAAGACTCCGCTGACAGTTTGCTGCGCATTGTTCTTGGAAGCATTTATTACAAAAAAGGTGAAACAGGCAAAGCCCTTGAAGTTCTGAATGAAATAAAAGCTTCTGAAACCAGCCGGATTGAAGCGATAAAATATAAAGGTAAGGCTGCGTTGAAGGAAAAAATGTTTGACACGGCAGCGGAATGCTTCAGGAAGCTTTTGGAACTTGAACCTGAAGAGCCGCTGAATTATTATCATCTCGCCATGGCGCAGCGTGAGATGAAGCGTTATCATGATGCATTAAGAACATACGAAAAAGGTCTGGCGGTAAACCCTAAAAGCAGCATGCTCTTTTATAATGCGGCAACGCTTCTGGATGAAACGGGCAACAGGGAAAAGGCAGTGTATTACCTTTATAAATCCCTTGAGGGTGATGAGAAGACCGAGGACGCATTCAATTATCTCGGCATAATGCTCGGACAGATGAGGCGTTACCATGAAGCCGTCCATGTGTTTGACAGAGGAATAAGAATATTTGGAAATTCATACCTTCTCTACCTTAACCGCGGGATAGTTCTTGAAATGTCGAAGAGGTATGAAGAGGCAGCAGATTCATTTGAAAAGGCATATGAACTCAACAGGAATGATCAGGCGCTTATATACCATTATGCTGCGGTACTTATAAAGCTGCGCAGGTTTGACAGGGCTCTGAAAATATACAGGACATCGCTTTCAGATTATCCTAATGACGCAGAGCTTTATTACGGCCTTTCCACAGTTTATGCCCTGATGGGTGAAAAGGATCTGGCAGTGGAACTGCTCAGGAAAGTTATGGAAACCGATCCTTCCTATAAATCAAGAATAAAAAATGACATTAACTTTAAAATACTGGACAGGCATGAAGGTTACAGGTCCCTGATTGCATCCTGACACAGGAGCCATTGTATATTATCTTAAAGCTATATCCTGGCAGGTACCTGGATTTACTGTGGAAAAATATTTTGATAAACTGAAGAAAATTGATAGTATAATTCAGAACGAAAGCTACATCGACGTTACATGTCACAGATTTCTTATAATAGCATGCAGGGAATAATGACAGTATTACAGGGGTGAGGAACAGTTATGGTTAGAATTTACGGAATGGACACCTGTCCTGATTGTGTCTATATTAAGGAGCAGATAAAAAATAACCCGAATTTTGAATATATCGATATAGGTTCCCATGTACGACTGTTAAAAGAATTTCTGAAAATAAGGGATAGTTCGGAAGTATTTTTGACTGCAAAGGAAAACGGGCAGATCGGTATCCCGTGTTTTGTACTGGAAGACGGAACTGTAAGCCTGAACGCTGAAGATGCAGGCCTGGAAAACCGCCCTTCGGAAGAAACGGCTTCCTGCTCGCTGGAAGACCGTTTAAAAGGTAACAGGAAATGTTAATATGTGCTATTATGCAACTTGTGGCCATACTGAACGGCATGATGCAGTTACGGACGAATTTGAAGGATATCCCGGGGATAACTTGTTTTCTTTCAAAACCAGGGTTTAGATATTTATATCCTTAGAATGGAAACATTTCAAACTTATTCAAACGATTTACTTGACAATTTGGACAGAAGAACCTAAAATCAATTTCGGACAAAAAACCAAAAATTTAACAAAAAGAGGAGATAGAAAAAATGAGGGCTACCATTATAAACGGACGAGAAATTTCAGGGGAAATAAGAAAAGAATTAAAAGCTAAGGTTGAGGAGCTGAAACAGAAAGGAATAAATCCTGGTCTTGCAGTAATTCTTGTTGGTAATGATCCTGCATCCCGTGTTTATGTAAATAACAAGAAAAAAGCGTGTGAGGAACTGGGAATTCGTTCCTTTGAGTATGTTCTTCCGGCGGAAACCACCGAAAGGGAGTTAATTGATCTTATAGAAACGTTAAACAAGGATAAATCAGTTCATGGCATTCTTGTCCAGTTGCCTTTGCCGGGCCATATCAACGCTGACAATGTTCTTCTGAGAATCCTGCCCGAAAAGGATGTGGATGCGTTCCATCCGTTTAACGCGGGCAGAGTCATGATTGGAGATTATTACTTCCTTCCGTGCACTCCTGCCGGGGTTATGGAAATGATAAGACGTTCGGGGATTATAGTGGCAGGAAAGGAATGCGTTGTGGTCGGACGAAGCAATATAGTGGGGAAGCCTTTGGCCATGCTTATGCTGCACAGTAATGCCACAGTTACGATATGTCATTCCAGGACCAAAAATCTTAAGGAAGTATGCAGAAGAGCGGATATACTGGTAGTTGCAGTCGGAAAACCCAGGTTAATAGATGCCGACTATGTCAAAGAGGGTGCGGTTGTCATTGATGTGGGAATAAACCGGCTTGAAGACGGAAAATTATGCGGTGATGTGGACTTTGACAGTGTGGCTGAAAAGGCTTCATATATAACACCCGTTCCTGGCGGAGTCGGTCCTATGACCATAACAATGCTGATGAAGAATACCATCATGTCTGCTGAGCTCTCAAATCAGTGATATACATCCCCTGAAATTGATTTGCTGTTTCTTGACACCTTTTTTAAATAAGTTTAAAATACTTATAATGGTATGGACATTTTTTTGTTCATACTGCATATAATTATTAATTTTTTACATGAAAAACTAAAAAAACTAAACCAGGAAAAAGAAAAAGTATACTTGCATATTTCCATAACAGCGAAATATATTTTATAAGAATTGCGTTGTTACGGGAGATAAGGTTTGCAAGGTACTATGGACAAGGAGGTGAGGGAGATAGATTATGGTTCATTGCTGATAGGTCTGGGTATTGGCCTTGTGATTGCAGTTGTCAGTTCACTTATTATGTTCCGTAAAGGAATTGAGCATAGAAAGCGTATTGCAGAAGCCGAAATCGGCAGCGCAGAACTGGAAGGCCAACGTATTGTAAGTGAAGCTGAAAAAATAGCTGAAAGAAAGAAGAGAGAAGCGCTTTTCGAAGCCAAGGAGGAAATCCATAAAAGCAGGGTTGAGTTTGAAAAAGAAGTAAAGGAAAGACGGATGGAGATTCAGCGTCAGGAACGCCGTCTCCAGCAGAAGGAAGAGACCCTTGAAAAGAAAATGGATGCCCTGGAGAAAAAAGAAGAGGGCTTAAACAGGCAAATTAAAGAGATTGAACTCAGACAGCAGGAAATTGAAAACCTGTACCAGCAGCAGCTTGCAAAACTTGAGAGTATTTCAGGCTTGTCGGTGGAAGAGGCAAAGGAATATCTTCTGAACAAGGTTGAAGATGAAGTAAAGCATGATGCTGCAATACTGATTAAGGAAATTTATGAAAAAGCCAAGGAGGAATCCAGCCGGAAAGCAAAAGAAGTTCTGGCAACCGCCATTCAGAAATGCGCGGTGGATCATACCTCGGAAATTACAGTTTCTGTAGTATCCCTTCCAAATGATGAAATGAAGGGAAGAATAATAGGACGTGAAGGGAGAAATATCCGCACCCTTGAGACTCTTACAGGGATTGACCTGATTATAGATGATACGCCTGAAGCAGTAATCTTGTCAGGTTTTGATCCTATAAGAAGAGAGATCGCAAGGATTGCCCTTGAAAAGCTTATTCTTGACGGCAGAATCCATCCGGCCCGTATTGAGGAAATGGTGGAAAAGGCCAAAAAAGAAGTTGAGAATACCATACGTGAGCAGGGTGACCGTGCTACATTTGAAACAGGTGTTTACCGATTGCATCCTGAACTTGTCAGGTTACTCGGCAAGCTGAACTACAGAACAAGTTACGGACAGAATGTGCTTAACCACTCTATCGAAGTTGCTCATCTGGCCGGCCTTCTGGCAGCAGAGCTGGGTGAGGATGTTGCTCTTGCGAAGCGGGCAGGACTTCTGCATGATATAGGCAAAGCTGTCGATTTTGAAATGGAAGGCTCTCATGTTTCAATAGGGGTTGAACTGTGCAGAAAATACCATGAGAGCGAAGTTGTAATTGATGCCATATTATCTCATCATGGTGATGAGGAACCAAAATCGGTAATTGCGGTATTGGTACAGGCAGCGGATTCGATTTCTGCTTCCCGTCCCGGTGCCAGAAGAGAGACTCTTGAGTCTTATATAAAGAGACTGCAGAAACTGGAAGAGATTGCGAACTCCTTTGAAGGAGTTGAAAAATCCTTTGCCATCCAGGCAGGACGTGAAATACGTATCATGGTTAAGCCTGAAGATGTATCCGATGAGGATATGATTCTGATTGCAAGAGATATTGTAAAACGAATTGAAAGTGAACTTGATTATCCCGGACAGATTAAAGTGCACGTAATCAGAGAAACACGTGCAGTCGAATATGCAAAGTAAAGTTTGAAAAATAATACAATTATTAATGAATTCAGATGCAAGAAGCGTATTTTACGCTTCTTGCATTTTGAGAGGAAGAAATTTGTTGAGATTATTGTTTATAGGTGATGTTTTTGCAAAAGCCGGCAGACAGGTTCTGGCCAACAACCTGGAAAAACTGAAGAGTGTCTACAAATGGGATGTATGTATAGCAAATGCTGAAAATGCTGCCGGCGGTAAAGGAATTAACTTTAACACGGCTCAGGAGATTTTCAGCTGCGGTGTTGATACTATAACACTCGGCAACCATACATGGTCAAGAAAAGAAGTATTAAATTTCATAGATAACTGTGAAAAGATAGTCAGACCTTCAAACTATTCAAAAAATGTTCCCGGCAGAGGGAAACTTATATTGGAAAAAAACGGCGTCAGAATAGGCATAATTAACCTGATAGGCAGGGTATACATGGATTCCTGGGCAGAATGCCCGTTTCAGACTGCAGATCGGGATATATCGGCATTAAGACAGCACTGTAAGGTAATAATTGTGGATTTTCATGCCGAGGCGACAAGCGAAAAGCTTGCCCTTGCATATTATCTGGACGGCCGTGTAAGTGCGGTTATCGGAACCCATACTCATGTTCAGACGGCCGATGAAAAAATCCTTGATAACAAAACGGCATATATTTCAGACGTGGGTATGACAGGTCCTGCTGATGGTATAATAGGTGTGAACAGGGACCAGGTAATCAGGAAATTCGTAACAGGGATGCCGGTCAGCTTTGAACCGGCGAAAGGCAGGACATGCCTGAACGCCGTAATGATAGATATTGATGAAAATACGGGTCAGGCCCGTGAAATTATCCGTATTTCAGAAATTTACAGTCAGTCTTGAAAATAAACGTTAACATATCGGGAATAATTTCAATATAGTGGTATAGGAGTGATTCTCTTGAGTTATATTGAAATTTATAAAAAGTGGCTGAACGATCCATATTTTGATGATGCTACAAAAGCAGAATTACTGTCTATTTCAGATAATGAAAAAGAAATCGAGGAAAGGTTCTACCGTGACCTTGAATTCGGAACCGGGGGTTTAAGAGGCATTATAGGTGCAGGTACGAACCGCATGAATCGTTATGTGGTCAGAAAGGCATCACAGGGGCTGGCCAATTTCCTTCTTAAAAGTAATAAAGCCCCGTCTGTTGTTATTGCCTATGACTCAAGGCATATGTCCCGGGAGTTTGCCGTGGAAAGCGCATGTGTTTTTGCCCGGAACGGAATAAAAACCTATCTTTTTGATGAGTTGAGACCAACTCCTGAATTGTCATTTGCGGTAAGGCATCTGAAATGTGATGCTGGCATTGTTATAACCGCCAGCCATAATCCCAAGGAATACAATGGTTATAAGGTTTATGGAAAGGACGGGGGACAGATACCCCTTGATCTTTCCAATGCAATACTGGAAGAAATAAACGCCATTGACGACATTACATCGATACAGGTAATGGATTTCGAAAGGGCAGTTCAGGGTGGATTAATCGAGATAATAGGCATGGAAGTTGATGATGCGTATATAAGCGCATTAAAAACTTTGTCTGTAACAAAACTTCCTGCCGGATTTCTTGATGGCTGTAAAATTATATACACTCCTCTTCACGGTTCAGGGAATAAGCCTGTAAGAAGAATTTTAAAGGAAACTGGCTTTAACAGTGTATACGTTGTTCCGGAGCAGGAAAATCCCGATCCTGATTTCAGTACTGTAAAATATCCCAATCCTGAAGAAAAATCGGTATTTGAACTGGCAATCAGGATGGCAAGGGAAAAGGATGTGGAGCTGATAATAGGCACTGATCCTGACTGTGACAGGGTTGGTATTGTTGTAAGGGATAAAAGCGGGGATTACATTACACTGACCGGCAATCAGACCGGCTGCCTTTTAATGGAATATATCCTGTCTAACCTGTCCGAACAAGGCAAAATGCCGGAAAACCCGTTTGTTGTAAAAACAATTGTTACAACCGAGCTGGCACGAAAAATAGCTGATGCTTATAATGTGAAACTTATTGAGGTATTAACGGGTTTTAAATTCATCGGTGAGCAGATTCTTTTAAGGGATGAACAGGGTGACGAAAATTTTGTATTTGGTTTTGAGGAAAGTTACGGATACCTTGCAGGGACATATGCCCGTGACAAGGACGCAGTAGTGGCTTCAATGCTTATTGCCGAAATGTTTGCGTGGTACAAGTCCAAAGGGTTGACACTTTACGATGCACTGATTAAGCTTTTTGAAAAGTACGGATATGCCAGGGAAGCTCTGGATTCATTTACGATGAAAGGTAAGGAAGGGCTTGAAAAAATACAGAATGCCATGGCGGTTTTACGCGAAGAAATGCCTGAAAGGTTTGGAGATACAGTAATAAAAGCTGTCAGGGATTACAAAACGGGATTCAGAACTGATATGAAGACAGGCAGGAAAGAAGCTCTGACTCTCCCGAAATCAAATGTATTATATTATGAAACCGATGAAGGCTTCTGGTTCTGTATAAGGCCATCAGGAACAGAGCCCAAAATCAAAATTTATTACGGTGTTTCGGGCAGCTCCGGTGAAGCTTCGGAAAAGGCACTTTGCATTTTGAGGGATAATGTTCTTTCAAAACTGAAACCATTGCTTGAGTAACATAAAAATACCATATTAACATGCAAAGCATTATTTTGCCAATAAATTCATGATGTATTTTATTTAGTTTTTTCCCTCCGGGGAAATAATAAATCCTGAAAGGAGGGAAAAAACATGGAAGACAAATCCAGGCATTGTTCCGAAGAAAAAGCCATTGACAGCAAGGAAGAGCTGAAAATGGCCAACGAAAGAAGAATAGAAGAACTGTTAAATATAAACGAGCGCTATGTCCGTACCGAAAGGCACCTTGAACAGCATTCAGACATATCTGATCCTGAAAGTATAAGGCACAGCCGGGAACTTCAGGAAGAGAGACTGAAACAGATGGAAAACCTGAAAAACATCATTGCATACGGTAAACATGAACAGGAAGATCAGGTTGATAATCTTAAAAGAAACATAGAATATACGGACGGTTATCTGCGACATAATGCAGACAAAATGGATGAAGAGACACTGGAAAAAACGCTGGAGAAGCAGGAACACCGAAGAGAACAACTTGATTTTCTGAGTTAACATGCAGGCTGTCTCAATGGAGCATTGAGACAGCCTGTTAAGTTTTATAAAGTTTCGTCTGTTTGTTTGCGTGTTTTACAAATCATAATCAGATTAGCCTTCATTTCGTTAAATTCCGACAGATTATAAACCGATAAATATAAAAGGGTTTTATTTTTTACCTGGTGTGAGTAGGGAGGGCAACTGTAGGTGCGCAGGGTCAGCCTGGATAAAATTCAGTCCGGGGCGGTGCTTGCCAAGGCCATCATGACACTGGAAGGGAAAGTTTTACTTGCTTCCGGAGCTGAAATTACTGAGGAGTACAAAAGAAGACTGTTGTCAAATGGGATAACGGAAATCTACATCGAGGATGAAATATCGAAAGATATAAACATACCGGAGATTGTTAGCGAAGAAATAGTCAGTGAAGCTAAGCGCAAAGTCAAGCTGCTCATGAACAATCCATCTTTGAAAACAAGCGTTGATGGATTTCAGATCATGCAGGTTGTTGATAAAATTATCTCCAGTATTCTGTCAAACAGGGACATTGTTGCAACTCTCTCTGATATTCGTTCGGTTGATGATTATACTTTTTCCCACAGTGTTAATGTATGCATTTTATCGCTGATAATAGGAATTGGTTTTGGATACAGCAGTGACAAACTGCGTGAACTGGGTGTGGGTTCAATACTTCACGACATTGGAAAGGTTATGATCCCCCAGGAAATTCTCAAAAAGCCCGTTCAGCTGACAAATGAAGAGTTTGAGGAGATAAAGAAACATACAATATACGGTCATGAACTGATAAAGAGAATCAGGGGTATAACAATGATGGCTTCTTACATAATCCTCGGACACCATGAACGAATCGATGGAAGCGGATACCCGTATCACCTGAAAGGTGAGTACATACATAAGGCTGCGCGCATAGTTGCAGTTGCCGATGTTTATGATGCCCTGACCACCGACAGAGTATACCGGAAAAAACTGATGCCCCATGAAGTAATAGATTATATTACCTCCCTTGCATCAAAGCATTTTGACCAGGATGTCGTGGATTTATTTATAAGATATATTGCCTATTATCCCGTCGGCACAGGCGTGATTCTAAACACCGGTGAAAAAGGAATTGTAAAAAAATATAACAAAAAATATCCGACGAGACCTGTTGTCCGGGTTGTGATGGATGCCAGCGGAAAAATGCTCCCGAAACAAAAGGAAGTGGATTTGACCGGAGAGTTACAATATCGTATAGTAGATATATGGGATATATAAACAATAAAGGAGCAGAAAATGCGTTTTGTCGGAGTTGCCATAAAGGATTTAAAACAGGGAGAAACCATTAACGGTATTTACATATTAAGAAAAAAAGAACTTAAGGAAGCCTCAAATAAAAAGCCGTTTATAGATGTGGTTTTCTCTGATAATACAGGAGAAATCCAGGCAAAGATTTGGGATGCAGGAGAAGATGTATTCAGCAAACTGCAGCTCAACATGCTCTATTATGTCAATGCAAGGGTAGATTGTTTCAAGGACATACTTCAGCTGACCATAAACAAAATGCGTATTGCCGATCCGGAAGATCAAAAGGAGATAGACAAGTTTGTCCCGTCTGCACCATTTCCTGCTGAGGACATGCTTAACGAAATTTACGGATATGCGGAAAGAATTGATAACGACGAAATACGTAAGCTGGTAATCAGGCTGTTAAACGACAAGAAAGAAAAGCTTATATATTATCCGGCGGCAAAGTCCCTGCACCATTCAATTCGCAGCGGTTTACTTTATCATATTCTCAGAATGCTGCGCGTTTCAGAAAAGCTTAAGGAAATATATGATGGTATAAACCTGGATTTATTATATGCCGGTGTACTGATTCACGATCTTGCAAAAATAGGGGAACTGGAATCAAATGAACTGGGTATTTCAGAGTACTCCAAGGAAGGACAGCTTCTTGGACATATAATAATGGGTATATGCGAAATAGACAGAATCGGAAATGAACTGGGGATATCTTCTGAAGTAATGCTGCTTCTCAAGCATATGATTGCAAGCCATCACTATGAGCCTGAATACGGCAGCCCGAAAAAACCAATGTTTCTGGAAGCGGAATTGCTGCATTTCATTGATATGATTGATGCCAGGGTTTACGATTATGAAAATAACCTGAAAAATGTTGAAGAGGGCAATTTCTCCGATCCCGTCTGGTCTCTGGACAGGAGAAAGCTATATAAACCGATGCTTGACAACGGATAGTATGGGTTAACTATCCATAATATGTTTTATGTGCCATAAAAAATCAGGGATTTAAGGCAGATACTCCGGGCGAGTCAGAGAGCCCGAAACAGTGTATCTGCTTTTTTTATTTATTTTTTCAAACTCATAAAAAAATTCTTGCATTGTAATAAGAATTTGTTATAATCTATAACAAATTATTTATATATGATTAGTAATATTAAGGAGTGAAACGATGCCTATCAATATACCCGACAATCTTCCTGCATATGAGATACTTACCAGTGAAAATATTTTCGTAATGACAGAAGAACGGGCCATCCATCAGGACATAAGGCCTTTAAGGATTGCCATTTTCAATATCATGCCCACGAAGATCGTAACTGAAACCCAGTTGTTAAGGTTAATCGGAAACACTCCCCTCCAGGTTGATATTGTGCTTCTTCATCCCGGAACATATAAATCAAAGCATACTCCGGATGAACACCTGAGAACCTTTTACAAAACCTTTGAGGATGTAAAGCACGAAAAGTTTGACGGCATGATAATTACAGGTGCTCCGGTGGAACATATGGCATTTGAAGATGTGGATTACTGGGAAGAACTTACTGAAATACTGGACTGGAGCAGAAATCATGTTTATTCCATGTTCTATATCTGCTGGGCGGCCCAGGCAGCTTTGTATCATTTCTATAAAATACCAAAGTATCCGCTGACCGAAAAGCTTTTCGGCGTATTTGAACACACGGTATCGGTAAAAAATGTAAAACTGCTGAGGGGATTTGATGATGTATTTTATGTTCCCCATTCAAGACATTCGGAAGTACGCAAAGAGGATATTCTGAAGGTTCCGGATCTGGAAATTTTGTCCGAATCGGCGGAAGCAGGGGTTTATATAGTCAGGTCCAGGGATGACAGACACATTTTTGTTACGGGGCATTCTGAATATGATCCGCTGACGCTTAAGACCGAATATGAAAGGGATCTTAAAAAGGGGCTGAATATCAAGATCCCTAAGAACTATTTTCCTGATGACGATACGAACAAGATGCCGATTACAAGGTGGAGAGGTCATGCTAATTTGCTGTTTTCCAATTGGCTGAACTATTACGTATATCAGGAAACGCCATACAATCTTGATGAATTGAATGGCTACTGATGCGGGTTCTGAAAAAACGAAAAAAGGAGGGAATAATATGAGCGAAAAAAAGTACAGATTTGACACACTTCAGGTACATGCCGGTCAAATGCCCGATCCAACCACCGGCTCGAGGGCTGTGCCCATTTATCAGACAACCTCATACGTTTTCAATGATACCGGGCATGCGGCGAATCTTTTTGCCCTGAAAGAATTCGGCAATATTTACACCAGGATTATGAATCCTACCACCGACGTTTTTGAAAAGAGAATGGCAGCACTGGAGGGCGGGGTTGGCGCTCTGGCCGTATCGTCGGGTTCGGCGGCAATAACCTATGCCGTTATGAACATTGCGGAAAGCGGGGACAACATAGTTGCGGCGAGCACATTGTACGGCGGTACATACAATCTGTTTTCACAAACGCTGCCCAAGTTCGGAATAAAAACGATATTCGTTGATCCCGATGATCCGGAAAATTTCAGAAAGGCAATTAACGAACGTACAAAGGCACTGTTTATTGAAACTATAGGAAATCCGGGAATTAATCTGATTGATATCGAAAAAGTGGCAGAAATAGCCCATGAAAACAAAATTCCGCTGATTGTGGACAATACTTTCGGAACACCGTACCTGATCAGACCCTTTGAATATGGCGCAGATATTGTTGTCCACTCTGCGACAAAATATATCGGAGGTCATGGCACATCCATCGGCGGTGTTATTGTGGATTCAGGCAATTTTGACTGGGCGGCAAGCGGCAGATTCCCCGGATTTACCGAGCCCGATCCAAGCTATCACGGACTTAAGTTTACTGAAGCTTTTGGAAATGCTGCATATATTATTAAAGTCCGGGTACAGCTTTTGCGTGATACAGGAGCATGTTTAAGTCCGTTTAATGCATTTCTGCTGCTCCAGGGGCTTGAGACACTGTCCCTGAGGGTTGAAAAACACCTGTCAAACACTAAAAGAATCGTTGAATTCCTAAGTCAGCACCCAAAGGTAAGCTGGGTGAATTATCCGTCTCTTCCGGGCAATAAATATTACGGGCTGGCTCAGAAATATTTTCCGAAAGGCGCGGGTTCGATCTTTACATTCGGTATAAAAGGCGGCAGAGAGGCAGGAATTCGCTTCATTGAAAACCTGAAACTGTTCTCGTTGCTTGCCAACGTGGCAGATGCGAAATCGCTGGTTATCCATCCTGCAAGCACAACCCATGCCCAGTTGTCTGAACAGGAACAGCTGGATGCAGGCGTAACTCCTGATATGATAAGACTTTCAATCGGTATTGAGGATGCTGAAGACCTTATTGAGGATCTCGCACAGGCGCTCGATAAAGCCTGATGTTTCATTGTGCATGAATGATACTGTAAATCTGCATGACAGGCATATCATTTATCCCAGGTGAAGAGGCAGGGAATATAACCCCTGCCTCTTCATAACAGGAACAAACGGGTATATCAGTCATTGCTGCATACCCTGCTGTTGCTGCTGGCTGCTGCCCTGTAACTGGGAGTATACCTGCTGTATCTGGTTTGGCTGCGCGGGCTGTGCCGGCTGATAGTAACCTTTCTGGATTGCATACTGGGCAAGCCTCATCTGGCGTTCTTCATCCTGATCGCGCATCTGTTTAAGGGTATTTCTCAGCTGGAGATTGCTGCATTCGGAGATAGCGGTGGTGTAAACGGTTAAACTGCTTTTCAGTGAACTCAGGTAATCGTTGACCATATCCTTTTCTGTCAGCATAAAATCAACTCCTTACTGTAAAAATGACATAAGTTTCTGCTTATTGGCCTTCGCGTCATTTGCGTCCTTGGTAAGCATCTGCTTCAGTGTGGGGTCTGTGCACTGCTGAGCATAGGTTTCAAGTTTTTTAATACATGTATCATGGGCTCCAATCATGTGACGCAGATTCTGAAGTTCCAGTTCATTAAGCTGTTGCGGCATATACGCTCTCCTTTCTTTGATAAAATGTCGCTATATAGTTTTTATAAAATTGAAAATATTATTCACGATGTGAAATATCAGGTTTGTTTTATATAATTGCAGTGTATTGCAGAATGTTCTGACGGCATAATTTAGATACTGAATTGCAAATCGGGAATCAATGGCTTAAGCTGCAGAAAGCCTTGTTAAAAACCGAATAAAACACAAAAACCGCTCAGGTTATCAACCTGAACGGTTTTTGTCTGGTCGGAGTGACTGGACTTGAACCAGCGACCTCTTGCACCCCAAGCAAGCACTCATACCACCTGAGCTACACCCCGACAAAAGAGACAATATGTATTATAAGACATAACTCAAAAAATCTCAAGTCTTTTGATTAAAATTTTTTTGGACTGCATCCTTTTTGTTTACTCATTCAAAAAAGTTAATTCCATCCTGAATAATCATAATGCCCGGATACAGCTGCTGACTTTTCTAATACCTGCAACCAGTTTTGCTCTTTTTGTTTCTGTGGTTTATAATATATCAGAACAATAAATTTAGTTTTCAATTTTGGTTACCGTGCATCAGAAATATAAAGAATACCGTATGAACCTGCATATCGATAAAAACTCGTATAAAGGAAGTGTGTGAAATGGATTACAGTATTGATGCTGGAACTATGAGGTCCCTGAAGGAGGCACAGAAAAACGAAATTACCGAATACCATATTTACATGAAGCTGTCCTCATTAGTAAAAAATGAGCATAACAGCAATGTCCTTCGCCAAATAGGGCAGGATGAACTCAAACATCACGGTGTTCTGAAAAAGTTTACAGGAACAGTTCAGAAGCCTGATAAACTGAAGGTATACTTTTACGTTTTCATTTCATTGATATTCGGCATTACTTTCGGGATAAAGCTCATGGAAAAGGGAGAAGGAAGCGCGGAAAAAGTTTATAGGGAACTCGGAGCCCGTTTTGACGAGTTAAAGAGAATAGCAGGAGAAGAGGATAAACACGAAAAGGAACTGATTGAAATAATTGAAGAGGAGAAGCTGAATTTTGTAGGTTCAATGGTGCTCGGACTCAATGATGCCCTCGTTGAGCTTACCGGTACGCTGGCCGGTCTTACATTTGCACTGAAGAATACGCGACTGATTGCGCTCGCCGGGCTTATAACCGGTATTGCAGCTTCGTTGTCCATGGCGGCATCGGAATACCTTTCAGCCAGAACAGAGCAGGAAAGCGGGCGGGCACTTAAATCATCATTGTATACCGGAGGAGCATATGTTTTCACAGTAGCATTTCTGGTATTACCCTATCTGTTATTGTCAAACTATGTGGTAAGCCTTGTGTTTACAATTATTGCTGCAATATTTATTATACTTGTCTTTAATTTTTATATATCGGTTGCAAAGGATCTGCCATTCAGGCAGAGGTTCTTTGAAATGGCATTTATCAGCCTTGGAGTAGCCGTCATTTCCTTTGGAATCGGGTATTTGATAAGGCTGTTTCTCGGTGTTGACGTTTAGTTAAGCCCGTTATGCTTTTAACCCGGCATATTTCATGACTAAAACCCGGTTCTTAAGAGCAATATATACATGTAATAACGTTCGGAGGATGATGAAATATGCCAGGGAAAATGAAAACAATGGACGGTAACACGGCTGCGGCTTATGTTTCATACTTTTTCACTGAAGTTGCGGGTATATACCCGATAACTCCATCGTCGCCGATGGCAGAACTTGTGGATGAATGGTCGGCGCATGGGAAGAAAAACATGTTTGGCCAGCCTGTGAAGGTTATAGAAATGCAGTCCGAGGCAGGAGCGGCCGGTGTTGTTCACGGTTCTCTTGCGGCAGGCGCATTGACAACAACATATACCGCATCCCAGGGCCTTCTCCTGATGATACCGAATATGTACAAGATTGCCGGAGAGCTTCTCCCCGGAGTGTTCCATGTATCGGCACGTGCGGTGGCAAGTCATGCTTTGTCGATATTCGGCGATCACCAGGACGTAATGGCATGCCGCCAGACAGGATTTGCACTTCTGGCGTCATCGAGTGTTCAGGAAGTCATGGATTTGGGAGCTATTGCCCACCTGAGCGCGATTAAGTCGAGGGTGCCTTTTCTTCACTTCTTTGACGGTTTCAGAACATCCCATGAACAGCAGAAAATCGAGGTCCTGGAGTATGAAGACTTGAGAAAAATTGTGGATTTCGATGCAATTCAGAAATTCCGAGACAGATCGTTAAATCCTGCAAGACCTGTAATACGCGGTACAGCCCAGAATCCGGATATATTTTTCCAGAACAGGGAAGCGTCGAATCCTTTTTATAATGCAGTACCCGACATTGTAGAGTATTATATGAACGAAATAAGCAAAATTACCGGAAGGGATTACAGGCCATTCAATTACTACGGCGATCCGAACGCCGAATATGTTGTCGTGGCAATGGGATCGGTATGTGACTGCATTGACGAAGTGGTGGATTATCTCAACGCTAAAGGAGAAAAAGTCGGTTCGGTAAGAGTGCATTTGTACAGGCCTTTTTCCCATAAACACCTGTTAAACGTACTTCCAAAGACCGTGAAAAAAATTGCAGTGCTCGACAGGACTAAGGAACCGGGTGCACCCGGCGAACCGCTTTATCTGGATATCGTGGATTTTATTTTCAAAAACAGTCTCAACATTCATGTGGTTGGCGGACGATACGGACTTGGCTCAAAGGATACGAGGCCGTCTCAGATAGTTGCTGTTTTTGATAACCTTAAAAAGGATAATCCGAAGGACAGGTTTACAATTGGTATTGTTGACGATGTGACATATACCTCCCTTGAAGAAGGAGAGATTATAGATACCACACCGAAAGGCACAATAAGCTGTAAATTCTGGGGTCTGGGTTCTGACGGAACGGTTGGCGCGAACAAGACGGCCATTAAAATCATCGGTGATAACACCGATTTATATGCCCAGGCATATTTTTCATATGACAGTAAAAAATCGGGCGGTTCAACTGTTTCACATCTGAGATTCGGTCCGAAGCCGATACGTTCGCCTTACCTTGTTTACAATGCTGACTATATAGCCTGCCATAACCCTTCCTTTGTTAACCATTTTGATTTGCTCAAGGGACTTAAAAAGAACGGGATTTTTGTTCTTAACTGCCAGTGGAGTGAGGATGAACTGGACGAAAAGCTTCCTGCATCGATAAAAAGGTATATTGCAAACAACGATATTAATTTTTATATCATAAACGCCATTAAAATAGCAAGGGAAGTCGGCCTTGGAAACCGCATCAACATGGTTATGCAGAGCGTTTTCTTCAGGCTGGCAGGGATAATCCCGGTAGATGACGCAATACGCTATCTGAAAGAATCAGTGGAAACAGCGTACGGGAAAAAGGGACAGAAAATAGTTGACATGAACAAGGAAGCCATTGACAGATCCCTTGAGGCCCTGATAAAGGTAAATGTACCAGAAAAATGGAAAAATGCATCCGAAGAAGAAGCGCCGGTAAAAGATGAGCCCGAATTTGTCAGAAAAATTCAAAGACCGATTGCAAGGCACGAGGGAGACGAACTGCCCGTCAGTGCTTTTGTCGGTATGGAAGACGGCAGTTTCCCGGTCGGAACGACAAAATATGAAAAGCGCGGGATAGCGGTTATGATTCCCGAGTGGCAACCGGATAACTGTATCCAGTGCAACCAGTGTTCGTTTGTATGCCCTCACGCTGTAATCAGGCCGGTTTTGCTGGACAGTGAGGAAGAGAAACGGGTTCCGGATAATTTTATTACATTGCAGGCAAAAGGAAAAGGACTTGAACAGTACAGGTTCAGGATCCAGGTAAGTCCGATGGACTGTACGGGATGCGGAGTTTGTGCCGAAGTATGCCCGGCTCCTGAAAAGGCGCTGATAATGAAGGATGCTGAGCAGCAAATAGTGTTGGAGTCCGAAAACTACGAGTTTAGTTTATCTGTATCCGAAAAAGAGGTAATGGATCGGAAGACACTCAAGGGAAGCCAGTTCATAAGGCCGCTGTTTGAGTTCAACGGGGCTTGCCCGGGATGCGGTGAAACGCCGTATATCAAGCTCCTTACCCAGCTGTTCGGCGACAGAATGCTGATTGCCAATGCCACAGGCTGTTCATCTATATACAGTGCAAGTGCGCCGTCAATACCATATACAACCAATGCCGAGGGGAGAGGTCCTGCGTGGGGCAACTCGCTGTTTGAGGACAATGCAGAATACGGATATGGCATGTTCTTAGGCGTAAAACAGGTACGCGAGAAAATAGCCGATTTGATGAAAGAGGCAATGCAGTGTGACATTCCCGACAAAATAAAGGATGTGTTCAGCAAGTGGCTGGACAGTTTCGATGACGGCGAGGGATCGAAAAAGGCATCGGCTTTGGTAATGGAAGCATTGAAGGAAAGGCCTGATGATCCGTTATTCAGGCAAATCCTGTCCCTAAAGGATTATCTTGTGAAGCCGTCGCAATGGATTATCGGCGGTGACGGATGGGCCTATGACATAGGTTTCGGCGGGCTTGACCAGGTTATATCCACCGGTGACGACGTGAACCTGCTTGTACTGGATACCGAGGTATATTCGAACACGGGCGGTCAGTCTTCAAAAGCAACACCGACGGCAGCCGTTGCTAAGTTTGCAGCATCAGGAAAGAAAATCAGGAAAAAAGACCTGGGTATGATGGCAATGAGTTACGGTTATGTGTATGTAGCCCAGGTTGCAATGGGCGCAAACATGAACCAGACAATAAAAGCATTTGTTGAGGCCGAAAAATATAAAGGTCCGTCGCTGATAATCGCATATTCCCCGTGTATCAATCACGGAATTAAAACCGGTATGGGAACGAGCATGGCAGAAGAAAAGAAGGCGGTGGAATGCGGTTACTGGCACCTGTACCGGTATAATCCTGAACTTAGGGAACAGGGAAAAAATCCGTTTATTCTTGATTCGAAGGAGCCGTCAAAGGATTTCAGGGAGTTCCTGCTGGGCGAAGTGCGCTATTCGCAGTTGGCGACGGTATTCCCGGAAACTGCCGAGGATATGTTCAGACAGGCCGAAAAGCATGCAGGGGAAAGATATGAAATGTATAAACGCCTGGCAGAAATGAAATATTAATAGTTAACACAGATAAAAGGCGTCCTGGAAAGGCGCCTTTTTTATTGGTCTTACTGATCGGAGGAAGCCTGGATTTTATTTCTGGTTTTCCTCAACATATTCCCTGGCGTTAATTACACCCGTTTCCTTTGGTATTATAACGCCGGAATCCCTTTTCAAATCTTTGATGTCAGCCCAGGAAGCGGTATCATGCCTTTCGATGGGTTTTTGCATAAAGGTTTGTTTTTTCCTGTTGTCGTTCATGAGTATCCTCCTTTCGGTAATTATAAACGGGGAATTTAACGTGGTTTTTCTTATTATTTCTCTAAATGCAATAAATATTTGCACCGTGGTATGTACATAGGATTTGCCCCATTTCTTTTTCATAACCCGTTCATGGAACAAAAAAGGGTTCATTACTTCCTGCAGGCACCTTTTAAGGATCATCCATGTCAGGAAAAGCATTGCACTGTTATAATAAGCGGCTGAAATGAATTTGTCCGCTCAAAAAAGGTAATTATATTGATATATAACTGAACGGTGTGGTAAAATTAGGCGAAAATTTATTTGGAGGAATTAATCGCATGCTGCTTGCAGATAAATGGACTGATTATGAACTTATAGATACGGGAAACGGAGAAAAACTTGAAAGATGGGGAAAATTCATTTTAAGAAGGCCTGATCCGCAGGCCATCTGGCCGCATACAGCAGATGATGAAATATGGGAAAGGGTGGATGCCCATTATCACAGGAGCAGGAGCGGAGGAGGCAGTTGGGAGTACAAGAGGAAACTTCCCGAAAGATGGACGATAAGCTACCGAAATTTACTATTTTATGTGGAACCCACCGGCTTCAAGCATACGGGATTGTTCCCCGAGCAGGCCGTAAACTGGGACTGGATGGTTGATAAAATAAAATCGGCTAAAGGGCCCGTCCGGGTACTGAATCTTTTTGCATATACCGGCGGCGCAACAATTGCTTGCGCATATGCCGGAGCCGAAGTCTGCCATGTGGACGCTGCAAAAGGAATGGTCACAAGGGCCAGGGAAAATGTTGCACTGTCCGGACTGAGCGACAAACCGGTCAGGTATATCGTTGATGATGTGGTGAAATTTGTAAGAAGGGAAAAACGCAGGGGAAAGACGTATGAAGCAATTATCATGGACCCGCCGTCATATGGAAGAGGTCCGAACGGCGAGCTGTGGAAAATAGAGGACGAGCTTTTCGGACTGGTTGAAATCTGTATGGATATATTAAGCCCGGAACCTCTGTTCTTCCTGATTAATTCATATACCACGGGGCTTGCTCCGAGTGTGCTTACAAATATTCTGTCGCTGTCGGTAAAGAAAAAATTCGGGGGACATGTATACAGTGACGAAATAGGGCTGCCTGTTTCGGCATCGGGTCTGGTTCTTCCGTGCGGGGCTACCGGAAGATGGGAAAGTTAATTCAGGCAGGCAGCATTGCCGTAAAAAAACAGTTCAGACAGCAGTAATTTTTGTATCCTTATCCGTCTTATCTGTAGTATAATTGATTATGTAATCTAAACATAAAATAAACTTATTAGGGAAGATTGATTCCGATTTTTACTGAAGAAAAATCAGGGGGATAAAAATGAAAGGATACAAAATTGTTCTGCTGCTGTTTGTTTTTCTTTTCACCGTTTCCATTGTCTCGGGATGCAAATTAGAAAACATCAGAAACAATCCTGCTCCGGGTCATGAAAATCAGGATATCGTTACACCCGAACCTGTTCAGCCTGTATTGTCGGACACTCCGACTCCGACACCCGAACCCACTGCAGCCCCGACACCGGCGGCAAAGAAAGAAGTAAAGGTAAAAGGACTGTATCTTACAGGCTGGTCTGCAGGGAACAGGGAAAGAATGGAATACTATATAAAACTGGTCGAGGAAACAGAGCTGAATGCTTTCGTAATAGATATCAAGAACGACGACGGGATTGTCAGCTATGAATCAAAAGTACCTGCTGTGGTTGAAGCGGGTACATACCATAAAAAATATGATGCCGAAAAGCTTATAGAAACACTTCACGAGAAGGATATTTATGTTATCGGAAGGATTGTATGTTTCAGGGATCCGGCATATTCGAAAAAACATCCCGACCAGGCGGTTAAGCATGTGGACGGCGGATTATGGCGTGAAGAGAAAAATGATATGGATATGACGTGGCTGAACCCGTGCGATGAGCGGAACTGGAAATATATAGTTGATATCGCTAAGGAAGCCGTTGAGCTGGGTTTTGACGAGATACAGTTCGATTATGTTCGTTTTCCGGACGGAACCAGGAGCAAAATGGATTTTGGGAAAACCGATTTCGTAAAACATGAGGTAATTAACAATTTCCTTGCCTATGCGAGAAAAGAAATGCCCGATGTGACAATTTCAGCAGATATTTTCGGTATTGTCTGCGTAAGCCCTGAAGATCGTGAGGACATAGGGCAGTATCTTGAACTGATAGGAAGGGAATTGGATTATATATCACCTATGACTTATCCTTCTTTATATGCAAGGGGTCAGATTGTGAACGGGATTAAATTCCCGAACCCTGACCTTGAACCCTATGCTGTTGTTTATAACACCCTCCTGATGGCGAGAGAAAGGCTTTCCAGGGTAGAAAACTACCGGGCGGACATTCGGCCATATCTTCAGGCATATACTGCCAGCTGGCTTCCGAAAGGATCATATCAGACTTATGCTGCCGAGCAGTACAGACAGCAGATGCAGGCAGTTTACGATGCGGGATATGAGCAGTGGATATTCTGGGATGCCAACAATAAATACAATCCCGATGCATTTCTGAAAGAATAGAATAATCATGGAATATTGACAAAAATTGGGCTCCTTCACGTTAATTCAGCAATAAAACGTGAAGGAGCCGTTTTAGTTTTGCTATGCTTATCCTTTAATATCCGTCCCTTCCTTGTTAGCAAATACTATTGGCCTTTTTTCTGCGGACGCTACTCTGCGGTCAAACTCCTTCTGCTTTTCCCTGATGGGTGTAAAACAATACGGGTGTTTCTGAAGAAATTCCTTGAACTCTGTATACTTCAAAACAAAATTCAACTCCTTTTTTCGATTTTCACTAATAATATATGAAACAAGCCGTAAAAGGTTAAAATAATTTTTCATTGCGCAGAAAAATATTTTAATCTATAATATAAAAATATTAAATCAGACAGCATAATAAATGGAAATCTGCTGTTGACCCGTATGGTTGAATAGTTTACAAGTGCCGGAAGGAGGGCTTTTTGTTGAATCATGATATAATAATAGTCCTTGATTTTGGAGGACAGTATAACCAACTGATTGCCAGAAGAGTCCGTGAAGCCAGCGTATACTGCGAAGTGCTTCCGTACAATACACCCGTTGACAAAATCATTTCAAAAAATCCGAAAGGTATCATATTTACCGGCGGGCCTGCTTCAGTCCTGGATGAAAAGGCACCCAGGTGTGATTCGGCAATCTTTGACGCAGGTATACCCATTCTTGGAATATGCTACGGCATGCAGCTAATGGCTGTTGAACTCGGAGGAACGGTAGGAAGAGCCTCCAGCGGTGAATATGGTAAAGCTGAGATTGCCTTTGAAACAGACAACGATCTGTTCGCCAATATAAACACTGAGACAAGCTGCTGGATGAGTCATACGTTTCAGGTGGAAAAAATGCCTCCAGGCTTTGAAGTCCTGGCGAGAACACGAAATTGCCCGGTGGCTGCCATGGGCAACAGGGATAAGAAACTTTACGGTGTACAGTTCCATCCCGAAGTTCTGCATACTCAGGGCGGTCAGGAGATTATCAGGAATTTCCTGTATAATATATGCGGATGCCGTGCTGACTGGAAGATGTCATCGTTTATTGAAGACACAGTTGAGAAGATAAGGCAGAAGGTAGGAAGCAAAAAGGTATTGTGTGCGTTGTCGGGAGGAGTTGATTCGGCAGTATCTGCTGCATTGGTTTATAAAGCAGTTGGTAAGCAGCTTACATGTATTCTGGTTGATCATGGGCTTTTAAGAAAAAATGAGGCAGATCAGGTTGAAGACGTTTTTAAACGCCAGTTTGACATGAACTTTATCAGGGTAAATACAAAGGAACGTTTTCTGAAGCGCCTTGCAGGAGTTACAGATCCTGAACGGAAAAGAAAAATAGTGGGCGAGGAATTTATCCGGGTATTTGAAGAAGAAGCAAGGAAACTGGGAAAGGTTGACTTCCTTGTTCAGGGTACAATCTATCCCGATGTAATTGAAAGCGGGGTTGGTGACGCGGCGGTCATAAAGAGCCATCATAATGTAGGAGGGCTTCCTGAACATATAGATTTCGAGGAAATAATAGAACCTCTCAGGGACCTCTTCAAGGACGAGGTACGCAAGGTTGGCCTTGAACTGGGATTACCGGAGCACATGGTCTGGAGACAGCCGTTCCCCGGACCGGGCCTGGCTATCAGGGTAATAGGTGAAGTTACCCATGAGAAGCTTGAAATTCTCAGGGAAGCGGATCAGATATTCAGGGATGAAATTGAAAAAGCAGGCCTGAACAAGACAACAAACCAGTATTTCGCGGTACTGACAAGCATGAGAAGTGTCGGTGTGATGGGCGATGAAAGGACATATGACTATACCGTTGCACTCCGTGCCGTTACAACCACCGACTTTATGACTGCGGACTGGGCAAAGATACCCTATAATGTTCTTGAAAAGGTATCCAACAGGATTGTCAACGAAGTTAAGAGTGTTAACCGTGTGGTTTATGATATTACAACAAAGCCGCCTGCAACGATTGAATGGGAATAATGGGATAATAACCCTGTAATCCGTGTTTAAAGCGGATTACAGGGTATTATTTTGTCTGTTTAATAAAAAAAGTGATATATAACCGAATAATCTGTGATTGTAGCAATGAATGCAGCAAATTACTTTATGAGAAATTATATTCCTGTTTTGCCTGTCTTGCATAAATTAGCAGATATAAATCAGCAGGTTTTTCATGATGCTGCTGTATTTGCATATTGTCAGTACATAAACCTGCAGGCATTACAATCCAATAAACAGCTTAAGCCCTAATCAGTTTGCTGATCACCGGACTTAATTTTGTTAATAATATTAACGGCCAGCTCATACTTGTAAACAGACTTATGCTGTGTGGTAAACCTGAAGCGGTAAAGGGTGTTTTTGTAATAAAACTCAAGTTTATTGTTGTTTTGGATATTCATGCCCGAAACTTCATCCAACGGGAATGAATATATGTCTCCGTTTACGGATTTGAATTCAAAACGGTCAAAATATAATACCACATTGCCGAGCCATTTGAATTTCCTGAGTTTTCCCCTGCGCTTACCGGTAAGCAGTATTGCGTCCGTATCGGTAAACAAGGGTGTTTTTCCTGATACATATTCAGCCTTTGAAAATAATTCATTCAGATATTTATTCTGCCATTCACTCCATGCCTGCGGTGAATCGAAATATTTCTCATCATCCGTTCTGAAGAACCCGTACTCGTCATACTGTACCGTATAACCGCAGTCCATGCATGTGAAAAAGTCACCGTGACTGTGCAGTGAACAGAGTGATTTGCACTTTGGACACACCACGAGGAACAAATCAAGGTATTCAGCAAGGTTTTTTCCTCTGAAAGGTATCATATTTTTCTTCTGCCATTCATATTCATTCAGCTGGATACCGTCGGTAACTTTTCTGTATATTTCATCAACATCCATTTTTTTTATTTCTTCGGGATGTAAAAGGACATCATAGTTCATATTAATCAGGCCGGTTCTTGAACTTCTTGCCCACCTGGGTCTTGTAAGCCCGGCCCCCTGCATTATTGTTGTTATAACGGGAATTTTCAGGCTTTTGATTAATTTCGCCGTAGAATATATGACGGGCACGTTTTTCAGATCCCAGTTGCGCGCACCTTCAGGATACAAACCTATTACACCGTTTTTCTTGATTATGGACAGTATTGCGCGTATCGTTCCGGAATCGGCCAGCATTTTTGATTTTGGTATGCCGCCGACAAGTTTCAGAACCTGCCTTAACCAGAAATTTCTGAAATATGAATCAGAAATAACGAAGTAAATGGGTTCAGGGATGCCAATGGACATTAAAAAGGGATCCCAAACCCCGACATGATTTCCGATAACAAGGTAAGGCGGTTTTATGTTCAGGATTTTGCTGTTGAATATACTTACATTGAACCGTTTTCTAAGATATAGCCCGAAAGTTGATTTTAAAAACCTGTTAAACCATCTGCTGTGATTGTAACGGTATTGTCCTGATTTCATTCCATCCTCCTGAAAACCGGTAAAACAAAGAATAACCGTAGACTTATCATCAGTACAATTTATTTTAACAAACGGGAATCTCATTGTCCATGATAATAAATTATTGTTTTAAACAAATCATTGTTTATGCAGATAAATAACGTTATAATGCTGATAGGAAGGGAGGTTTGCAATTATGGCTGTTTTTGAGATGCCGCTTGAAAAACTGAAATGTTACATGGGAACCAATCCAAAACCCGACGATTTTGATGAATACTGGCAAAGGGCCCTGGATGAAATGAACAGTACCGATCCGAAGGTGGAGATGGTACCTGCGGATTTCAGAAGCCCTGTTGCCGAATGTTACCATTTGTATTTTACAGGGGTGAAGGGAGCAAGGATTTACGCAAAACTGCTGAAACCGAAAAACAACGACGGACCGATGCCGGCAATACTCTGTTTCCACGGATATTCCGTAAACAGCGGTGACTGGCACAATTACCTGGGATATGCAGCATCTGGGTTTACCATTGCTGCCATGGACTGCCGCGGACAGGGCGGACTGTCGGAAGACAAAGGCGGAGTTCTGGGAAACACATTGCAGGGGCATATAATTCGCGGTCTGGATGATCCAAATCCGGACAATCTGCTTTTCAGAAACATATTCCTTGATACGGCCATGCTTGCCAGAATTGTTATGGACATGCCCTTCGTAGACAGGACAAGGGTAGGTGCCATGGGAGGTTCACAGGGCGGCGGCCTGACAATTGCCTGTGCCGCCCTTGTACCTGAAATAAAGAGGCTTGCACCGGTATATCCTTTCCTGAGTGACTATAAGAGAGTATGGCAGATGGATCTTGCAAAAGCCGCATATGAAGAACTTAGCCAGTACTTCAGAAGGTTTGATCCGTTACATACACGCGAGGAAGAAATATTTACAAAACTGGGGTATATTGACATACAGCACCTTGCAGACAGAATTAAAGGTGAAGTACTGATGGCTACAGGGTTAATGGATACTGTTTGTCCGCCTTCAACCCAGTTTGCCGCATATAACAAAATTAAATCCAGGAAAAACATTGTCATTTATCCGGACTTCGGGCATGAGCATCTGCCTGGTTTTGAAGACATTAAATACCGGTTTATGCTTGGTTTAATGGAATAATCCGATATCTTAAGGCGGGCTGACTTGTTCACCCGCCACTGTTAATATATATCAGTATTAATTTTTTTCTAATGAAATTTTAATTAACCGTGAAGGCACCGTTAATCTTGAGATTATAAAATTTCCGGTGTAATCAAATTTTAGTTCCGGAGGTGCTTAATATGATTACATTGGAACAGGTTGATCAGATGAGAAAAAGAACCAACTGCAGCTATGAGGAGGCCAAGTTTTACCTTGAAAAACATAACGGAAATGTTCTTGAGGCCATAGTTGATTTTGAAAGAACCAAGAACAGCACAAGAAACGGCAGTTTAAACTCCCCGAGGCATGTCAGTGATTTCTGGCAAAGCATGGCGGCGCTGATAAGAAAAGGTTTTGAAGTGCGTGTTGTTATTGAAGACAAAAATAACAATATGTTTATAAATATACCTGTAAACATAATGCTTCTGTTCGTAATATTTGCTTCGTATATTGTGATACCTGCTTTGCTTATCCTGATGCTGCTGGGTTATAAACTTACGATAAGAAAATCCCATGGAGAAGTGGTGAATATCTCATCACTGGTCCAGGATGTTACAGGAAATAAGGCAAAAGAAACCCCGAATGTACCTCAGAAACAGGATGAATCGCCGGTAAATGCAGAAGAAAGCAGGAACAGTTATAATGAAATTACTATTGAATGATAAAGCCTAAGAATTAATCCCAGGGGTAAGGGGTGAACAAATGGCTGAAAAAATACTTATTATTGAGGATGACAGCAGGATAGCCAGGTTCCTTGAACTGGAACTAAGACACGAGGGTTACCAGGTGGAAACTGCTTCAGACGGCAGAAGCGGTTTAGAAAAAGCTTTGAACAATAATCCCGACCTGGTGATCCTTGATCTGATGCTGCCTCTTTTAAGCGGGATTGAGGTTCTGCGTCGCATCAGAAGAGTGTCTGACTTGCCCGTAATCATGCTCACCGCAAAAGATGATGTGTCGGATAAGGTTGTGGGCCTTGACAGCGGGGCAGATGATTATGTTACAAAACCTTTTGCCATTGAGGAATTGCTTGCCAGAATTCGTGTGGCCCTGAAAAGAAGGAACAATACCGTTAAAAGAGAAAATGACATTATCAGGGCAGGGGAGCTCTTGCTGAACAAAACAAAACGTACGGTGACATGCAGGGATGAGGAAATCCCGCTGTCGAAAAAGGAATATGACCTGCTTGAATACCTGATGGAAAACAGGGGAATTGTACTTACACGCGAGCAACTGCTGGAAAAAGTGTGGGGCTATGACTATTACGGGGATACGAATGTAACAGATGTATACATAAGATATCTCAGAGCCAAGATAGACCAGAAATACAATCTTTCCTATATAAAGACGGTACGCGGGGTGGGGTATATTTTTGAAGACAGGGAATAAGGCGGAAAATATAAGACAGGACAGAAAAGTATCGAACGAACCGGTGAAGCGGAAAGTCGGCACCAGTCGGAAAAATTCCGGGAAAACGAATTTTTCGATGAGTCGCCGGATTTCTGTTTCTTATACGCATATGCTGATCGATACTTTTTTGTCATGCCTTATTTTAGTTATTATAACATATATTGTGTTCAACTTTATTGTATTGGTGATGGAAACAAAGGATATCATCGAAACTCTTATGCTTTCGGAGAATATATCAGATACCATTTATGAAATAGCAGTACAGAGAGATACTGAAATAGCCATTGGCGATTCCTTGGGAGAAATTATTATAAATACCTTTCAGGAATTTTCCCTGCCGCATTCCAAAATTCCATTATGGTTTTTCCGAAAGGATCATTCGCTGTATATAATGATAAAATCAGGTGTGACCGTCTCGAACGTGGCTTTTGTCATATACATTTTCAGAGATATAACCGTTACTGCTCTTGAAATGATTGTTATCTTCGGTTTCACGGCTGTTTTGTATATTATTGTTACTGTGATGATTTTTTTCAGGGGAAATTCCATTACTAAAAACGTTCTGAATCCCATTGCTGAAATGACCAGGATGGCAAAGGAAATTACGGCACAGAATCTGAATCTGAGGCTTAATGTTACCAATGCAAAGGATGAACTTAAGGAGCTTATTGTCACATTCAACGAGATGATGGACAGGATCGAATCGGCATACAACAAGCAGAATCAGTTTGTGTCTGATGCATCCCATGAACTGAGGACACCTATTTCAGTTATACAGGGGTATGCCAGGATGCTTGAAAGGTGGGGAAAAGATGATCCGGAAGTACTGAATGAAGCCATTGAAGCAATAGGCAATGAAGCTGAAAATATGAAGGAACTTGTTGACAAGCTCCTGTTCATTGCGAGAAATGACAGGGATACATTGATACTGGAAGAAGAGAAGTTTTCTCTCAGCGAAATGATGGATGAACTGGTTAAAGAGACCCGGATGGTTAACCGGGATCATATTATTGAGGATTCCATTGAAAAAGATATTGAGATAACAGGGGACAGAAACAGGTTAAAACAGGCAATGCGGATTTTTGTTGACAATGCGCAGAAATACACCGAACCCGGCGGAAAAATAGAAATAACCCTGAAAAGGGAAGGTAACCAGGCCGTTATGTCGGTTAAGGATTCCGGATGCGGAATCGACAGCAATGATATCAATAGTATTTTCGACAGGTTTTACCGTGCCGACCGGGCGCGAGACCGTAACAAAGGCGGCCACGGTCTTGGCCTGTCAATTGCCAGAATAATAGTTCTGAGGCATGGCGGAAAAATTCATGTAAAGAGCAAATTAGGCGAGGGAAGTACTTTTTCGGTAATTCTCAACCTGGATAAGAACAAATCATTCAGCGGCACTTCATCTGATTAATGTCCGGATGTCATTTTTTATATCTTATCTGAATGTAAAATCTGTTTTTTTTACAGCATAAAATTCATACGTATACAATTTATGTCAAAATAACGGCAGTTTATGCCAATGTTATTGACATTACTTTACAATTTCAGTACCATCTATAATAAATTAACAAAAGATGGTGTTTCATATGGACGACAAAACACAGATCAGGGAGCTTTATGTTGAAAACTATGACAATTACAGTTATGATCTGCCCGAGTGGCTGATGTATGCCGTTATCGGTGCAGGTACATCAGCAATAACAGGCTGGGTGTTTTACCGAAATATATTGATTACCGCATTGTGTGCAGCAGCAGGTTTGTTTTATCCAAGAATCAAAAAAAGGCATCTTATTGAAAAAAGACGAAATGTTTTGCGTCTTCAGTTCAAGGATTTGCTTTATTATCTTGGTGCATCGCTTTCAGCCGGAAAATCAGTCGAGCAGGCTTTTGTACATACACATGAAATACTTAGAAACCTGTATCCCGGAAAAAAATCATATATTGTGATTGAAACAGGGTTAATTATTAAAAGGCTTCATATGAATGAGAACATTGAAACAGCCCTCAGGGATTTTGCCCTGCGCTCGGGAGTTGAAGAAATTCAGCATTTTTCAGATATTTTTTCGGTTTGTAAAAGAACGGGCGCAAATCTTGTGGAAATAATCCGCACTACATCAGGCATGATAAGTGAACGTATCGAAGTAAAACAGGAGATCGAAACGGTATTGGCCGCAAAAAAGCAGGAACAGCGTATTCTGTCTGTATCGTCCGTTGCAATGGTCCTTTTCATATCTCTTATGAGCGGTGATTTTATGGAACCGATGTTCGTTACCGTACACGGGAGAATTATAATGTCTTTTTCTCTGCTGTTGCTTGTTATAGGTATTGCCATTTCGAACAGGATTATGAATATCAGGTTTTAAGGCAGGAGAAAGCAGTGATAATAGTATATTGCGTTATTATGGTATTTTCTGCGGTATTTTTTTTCGGCATGAACCGTTTTGTAAGACAAAGGTATTCCGAAGAAATAACGGCACTGGACAGGAAGGAATATCCCTTAAGGGATTTTCTGGCTTTGGGAATGTGGCTTTATGACATACTGAAGGTACCGAAAACAGGGATATACCATGTAATGCTGTATCAGCGAATTGTAATGCTGTATGGAACGAGATATGCAGGATATTACCTGCAAGTTCACTGGGGTGAAAAGACTTTGTATTTCTTCACGGGAATAACGGTTGCCTCCTTTTTATGCGCTGCTTCAGGAGCGGATGGGAAAGCCCTGACTGTAATTCCCGTTTCAGGAATAATACTGTTCTTCCTGGCAGACAAAATCCCTGATGAAAGGGCAAAGAAAAGAAAACTTCAGTTCATGATTGATTTTCCGGTATTCATAAGTAAACTTGCATTACTAATGAATGCAGGCATGCATCTTCGCCAGGCACTGGTAAAGATCTACAACGATGCGAACAGGAGTAAACCTCTTTACGAAGAACTGGGCACCGTTCTGGGGGATTTGGAGTCGGGGATGAGCGAAAGCCAGGTATGGCAGGAGTTTTCTGAGAGATGCAAAATCAGGGAAATAACATCCTTTGCCAGCATGATAGTGCAAAATTCGAAAATTGGCGGAAGACAAATGGCTAATGAACTTAAAAGAATGTCCCATGAGTTGTGGGAAATGAGAAAACTTGCAGCAAAACAAATGGGTGAAACCGCTTCGGCCAAACTTGTTTTTCCATTGATGATTATGCTTGCGGCTGTTCTGACAATTGCACTGTCACCTGCAATAATGCAGTTTACTGTTAATTATTAGTTTTTTGGGAGGGTGTCAGATGATAAAGATTTTCAAAAAACTTGTTTCGGACCGGAAAGGTATTAATACCGTCGAAGTTGTTGTTCTTGTAGCAATTGCCCTGGGTCTTGCGTTAATTTTCAGGGAAAGGATTATTGCATTTGTAAACAGTATATTTGCAAACGCATTAAATTCAGACGCATTCGCCCTGCCTACAATAACACCGTCGCCATGAAAACGGGAAATCCTGCAGTATGCGGTTCGAAAAACAGGTCAGACGGAGCTGTTACAGTTGAATATGCCGTAGTATTCCCCATTGTTCTGGTATGCATTATGCTGCTCGTTTATATCGGAATACTGAACTATCAGCAATGCCTTATGCAGTCAGCCGTAAACAGGTATGCAGACAGCCTGGCCCTGTTATGGGGATTTGCCCCTGATGATATTGATTTTGAAACCGGTATTACAGAAAGAAATTCCTGTTTCAATGAAGAACTTTACTGGCATTTGTACACTGACACAGGAAAAAGAGCCGAAAAGACAGCAGAGTCGCTTAATAATAAGCTTATATCCGGAAGTGTCATGAAACCACGTGATGGTTTTGAAATTGATGTTAAGTTCAGCAATAATCTGATATGCAAAAAAGTCTGCATAAGTGCAATAGCAGACTATTACCTGCCATTCGCGGGATTTATTGAACTATTGGGTTTTCCGGGTTATGTAAATATAGAAGCATACAGCGAAGCATTTATATATGATCCGCCGGATTTTATTCAGAACACGGATTACCTGCTGCAAATTTACAAAGAATCAGGCGCTCAAACGCTTGTGGCGGATAAACTTGCATCGCTTTCAAAAGCACTTCAGTATCTGACAGATAATTTCAGATAGTACCGAACAGGAGAAGAGATAATGAAAATACGCGGCAGTATTACAGTATTTGTCAGTATCATTCTGTCAGCATTAACAGCCTTTTCAGGTATTGTGATAGATTTGTCCAGGTTTCGCACAGGAGAAACTATTGCCCGTGCAGCAGTTCAGTTATCAGTTCAGTCAGCGCTTACCAGGTATTTTGCACCTCTCAAGGACAATTACGGATTGTGGGCCAATGCATACAATAAGGAAGAACTTGAAGAAATGATACATGATCTGATAGAAAAGAATCTGAGCACCGAAAATATATTTATGCCCGGGATAACCGATCTTTTCGGTTTCACTGTGGATAATGTAACGGTATATCCGGTTTTCAGCCTAACAGATGAACAGGTGCTGGAAAAGCAGATTGTCCAGTATATGAAATACCGGGCGCCTGTAAAAGTCGCAGGACTTTTTGCCGAAAAGCTGAAGGCGCTTGATATGTTCCTTGACCAGTCCGGACTTTTGAACAAAAGAATGGAGCTGGAGGACAGGCTGCAGGAATTGAGGGAAAAACAGGTATACCTGAGTTTGATGCTGTCTGAAAAAATTTCACGGTTCCTGAATAATGGCAGATCCATTACCGAAATTGACGAAAATATTGCTGCCGTTTCCTTACTGTGCAGCGAAACCGAAAATATTGAAAAAGCAGACGGGGAACTCGACAGGACATATCTTCTGATATCTTCAATAATTGAAAGGATTAAGAAAGCCGATAGCGGAATAGATGAAACCGAACAGGAAATATCAGAACTTGAGCATGAGCTGGAGATTCTCATGAAAAAGGGAGCCGGGAGTGAAGAAATACAGTATATCAGGAATTTAATTCAACGGAAAAAAGATGACCTTAAGGATGCCAGGACATCTGCAGAAGAAGAGAAAGAACGGCTGCGGTCGGCAATTGACAAATGCACGGTATTACTTGATGAGATAAGGAACAAAACCGAAACAATGGAAGATAAATTAACACAGGCAAGAAATATTTCCGCAAGGTTTGTGCGGTTCCATGAAGAATCTTTAAAACTTGTAGCAGATATCATGAAATCCAGCGAAGAAATAAGGCAAATGTCGAAAGAAATAAATGCAGAAATCAGCAGCCAGTCAGAAAAATCGGATAATGCTTTCCTTGTTAAAATCAGCACAGACATGAAAAAACTTGTACTGACTGTTGATTACGAAATGCTGAAATCTGTAAAAAAAGGTCTGGAAGAAAACCTGGAAGCATTGAATGAATTTAATTCCGCTTTGGCCTCGGCAATAACAGGAATTGGAGAAACCAGGGACAGTATTAAAAGGGTTGTGGAAAAAATTGAAAAAATTGAAAAAACCCTTAATTACACTGACAGAGAAATTTTCAGTCCCAGACTGTTTCAGCATGTCAGCCGGGTTAAGGAAAGGCTGGATTTCGCCGTTTCAGTCTATGTAACTGATTCATATAAAGCCGAACCCGATATAAACCTAAAAGAAAAGAACGAATTCTATATATGGTGCAACAAGGTGTTCAATGAAAATAACAAAACAGAGAACAGGGACAGGGGAAATGAGAAAAAACTCAGGGAAAATATTAAAAAGGCTGATTCTGAAGGAAAAAAAGAATACAGTATGGTTCTTAACGGCAAGGATGTGAAAATGAACGACATGGAGCTGGAAGAACTGTTCGGATCTCTGCCGTCATCCAGGACAAACGAAAAAAATCCCCCGGCAGTTGATGATGGTAATAATGACAAACCAGAAGAAAAATATAAAAACTTTCTTGACAGTAATGGAAACATCTCCGCAATGATCGGAAATTTCCTTTCAGATACCGGTGAATCCGTGTTAAAATCCCTTTACATAAATGAATACATTGTCAGTGCTTTCAAAAATGCGAATATTGATAAAGTTCCGGTTCAAAGGATTAGTGTCAGCGAAGGTCCTGCAAAAACCTTTTTTGAAAAGGCGGAAGTGGAATACATAATATTCGGCAGCAAAAAGGAAAAAACAAATGTAAGTCTTGCCCAGGCATCTATATTTGGTATAAGGATGGGACTTAATCTTCTTCATGTTTATATGAACAGTAAAAAAACCTCTGCCGCACTGTCTGCTGCCTTGTCGATATCCGGCTGGACAGGATTTGGCGTTCCGGTTGTCAAAAATCTTATTGTTCTTGGCTGGGCTGCAGGGGAATCATATCTGGATCTGAGGGATCTGAACAACGGACAGGCTGTACCGGTATACAAGACCGAAAACACCTGGAAGTTAAGTCTTGACTCATTGTTTTCGGGTATCGCAGGAAAGTTTTTTGATAAGTCCTCAGAATGGCTGAAAAATAAAAGTGATGAACTGACTAATAAGGCCGATGATGCGGTAAAGGCAATGATACATGAACTGGTTAATGCTGCGGTTAATGAGGTTTTTCTGCCGCTTGAACAGGCCGTAACTGATACCGGAGACGAAAACGATACCTCCGGTAATATGAAAATCACTGTTGAAGGATTACCCAACGAAGTAAAGAATATGGGCGACCTTAAAAACCGGATTTATGAACTGTGCCGGGAACAGTACCGGATTGCTGAAAACAGTGTTTCAGACTGGACAATGGCAAGCCTTGAACAATATAAAAACATGGTAGCCGAAGAAATAACCCATTATATTACTGAAAGCCCGACATATAAAAATATTCTTTCGGTTATCAAAAACAACCTAGACAGTATTATTGATGAAGGTACGGATCTTGTTTCGGAAATTTTTGAGGATATAGGAAACAGCGTTGCAGACCGGGGAATGAAGAGTCGGCTGCTTGGATCTGTTGTGGCCTTTGATTATGCAGATTATTTAGGGGTTCTTCTCGTTACAGTTCCTCTGAAAGTAAAACTGCTCAGAGCTGCCGACATAATTCAGCTTAACCTGAGAGAAACACTTGATAATCCTGATTTTAAACTGTCAGAATATAACACCCTGATAGTCGTGGAAGCTGATATTTCGATGAAATCCATGTTTATACCATCCTTCCTGAAAACCGGAAAAACAGGCAAGTTTAAAATAAGGTGGGGGTATGGATATTGAAATTTGTTATTTCATTGAAAAATAAAAGGACGCAGTGCGGAAGTGCAACCGTTGAGGCTTCAGTAGTAATACCGCTGCTGATTACGGTTTTTGTTTCACTGCTTTCTGTTGTCCGTGTAGTATCAGTGTATGGCAGAATACAGCACGCCCTGAATCAGGTTGCCTCTGAATTGTCCCAGTACAGCTATATTTATGAAGTATCAGGGCTCAAACAAATGGATGATGAATTTGACAGCAAATCAGGGATCGCATTGGAAGAATTCCTGTCCCAGGCAGAGGTTCTCGGAAATTTCTATGAAGCAATCCAGAAGGTTTCGGGAGAGTCAGCATTGTTTGGAAAAGAAGAAGCCTATCGTGCGGAGAACCTTGTAAATATCATTTCTGAAATAAATAATTTACATAACTCAGCAACAGATCTTGCAGAAAACATCAGCAGAGTAATGGAAAACCCGGTGAATGAGCTTAAGCTTATAGGTTTTGTTATTTCTGATTTGATGCTTGACAGAGCAAAAAACGTTATTTTGGGTGCAGTTACAAAAAGAATGCTGGTAAACAGGCTGTCCGCTGAATTAAAACTTGATTCTGAGAAGCTTGGAAAGGCATTGCTCATTAAAGGGGGAATTGAGAATCTGGATTTTACGTCTTCTGTATTTCTTGAAGACGGGCAAACAATTGATGTTATATTGGAGTATACTGTTAAACCCGGTTTTTTGATAATTCCGGAAATAAAACTGAGAAACAGGGTCTGTATGTTTTCGTGGATGCAGGGTGTAGGATGGGATAATGCTGATGTTCTGGCAGATGAAAATATAAGCCTGTGGAATTATGATAAAGATAAAAACCTGACTGTGCAGCACATGGCGAGGGGCAGTAAAATAGAAAAACTGTTTGCATCCGAACTGAAGAAGAAACTGGGGGAGCATGCGGAAATAACCCCGGAAAGCTTTAAGACGATTGATCTGATTGAATACGCCCATGACGGAAAAGAAGGTTCACTGGTAATGATTTTTTCTTTAAATCCTTTTCTTCCTACGTACAGGAATAAAAGCGCAGTAACAGGCATTATAAAACAGAACCTGAATAAATTAAGCACTTTCCGGAGATATCAGGCAGGAGACTGTATTATAGATGTTTCACTGTTGTCGGGCAATTACAAAAAGGTAGCATATGTTATCGTCCCTGAAAATAAACCGCTTCCCGAACAATATACAAGGGCTTTTGAAGAATGCAGAAAATGGGCGTCAAAAATGGGTATTGAACTGTATCAGGTTCAAAAATACGGAGAATATGATTATGACGAAGAAAATATATAAAAAATCAGCTTCGGTAATTTTATACAGGGTGATTCCGCCGGCTGCAGGGATTTTATATGCTGCGGCGGCAGTTTTCATCCCGGTTTTTGAAAAAGAAATGCGTATAATTATAATTGCAGTTTTACTGGTGATTGTTTCGGTCAGTGATATTCTGGAGCATAAGATTCCGCTTACTGCATGCGCAGTAATTTTCAGCATTAATCTTGTATTTTCTGTGGTGGTTTATTATAATCCGGTTTCATGGATTGTCAGTATGTTTTTATTTACCGTGCTTATGACTGTATACCTGGTAAACCGGAGCCTGATAGGCCTTGGAGATATCCTGCTGATAACTGTTTGTGTTCAATCACTGATGCCTGAAAATATTCTTAAGTTTTTGTTTCTGACATTTGTATTTTCAGCGGTCTCGGGCTTGTTCACAAGCTGCCGGGCAAAAAGTCTGAAGAATGTTTTCGTTCCCGCGTCACCGTGCATTGCGGCGGCATTTTTACTACAGGTTAACTGAAGGGTGGTATTAATGAAGAATATACAGGATTTTAAGCCGTTATATGAATGCTTTAACGGGAAGAGCTATATTTCATTTTTGATTTCAGCTGATAACGAAATAATACGATATCAGGCAGAAATGCTTTCCGAAAACCGCATAGATTTTCTGCTGCCTTTCACCATTCAAAGGTTCAACGACGGCTGGAAACTGTATTATGATATAACATCAAAGGTGCCGCTGGAAAAGGTACTGGAAAGAAAAAGCCTGAACTACGACGAATTTGCCAGTTTTATAAAACAGATAGGGAAGCTTTCGGCTAAACTGAAAGACTATCTGCTGGACATTTCATCAGTAATTTTTGAAAGGTCATACATATACTGCGATCCGGGCGATTTGTCGCTGTACTTTATATATTTTCCTGTGAAGGACATCAGTTTTGATTCGGATATGATTAAAAATTTCCTCCAGGGTTTAATTTTTCAGGATATAAGGCTGCAGGACGATTCATCGGGAAGCCTGCTTAAAAGGATTCTGGATGTACTTAAATCTGAAACGTTCAGTACGGACATGCTGGTTAAATGTGTAAGTCCGGTATATCCCGACACAGGCAGTGTTATACTGGAAAGAAGCAAAGACTTCAATGATACGGATGAAACGTATATGCGTTTTCCCGGTACCCGGACTGACATACAGTTCCCGTTAAAACAGAAAGAATTCAGCCAAAAACCTGTAACGGATAAAAGTCAGAACATGATACATGGTATGAAGAATAAAAAGGGGGATAATACTGCAGGTTTAAAGTACCCTTTGAAGTCATACCTCATAGCCGGTTCTGCAAATATGCTCCTGATCGGGCTGCTTGTTTTTATTATGCTTTCCGGAAAGAATTCAGGTGATCCGGCCGGTACGGTTACAGGGCTTTTTCTTATCGGATTTGCCGTCAATTACTATATCTTTTCGCAATTGTTCAGGGAGAATAAAACAACCGGCAAAAAAGAAACAGCAAATAGGTCTGAAAGGCCGTTTACAGGATTTATTGCAGGTTCTGCAGGTGCCAAAGGCGTAATTACGCCGAAACAGAAAACCGTTTATCTCAACCCAGCCGTAAACAGGGATTTTGATGAAAACAGCGAGAGTACCGGATTACTAACACGTGCGGATAATTATATGGCAGGCTTTATAAACTTACAGCCTGTACCAGGGAAAATTACAGAAAGGAGCCGTAAATTCGCTGTACATGACAGGACAGTGGTTCTTGGAAATGCATCCGGCAATGTACCGTATTTTCAGAGTCATTCGTGCCCGTCAGAAAGAATATATTTTACAAAGGATTCGATGCTCCTTGGAAGACTTCCGGACAGCGTGGACTATACAATACAGAACATGGCTGTAGGAAAAATACATGCAGAAATAATAAAAAAAGAAGACGGTTATTATATAATGGATTTGAATTCTGTAAACGGTACTTTTGTCAACGGTGAAAGAATTACCTGCAGTACCGAGGTAAAACTAAAAAACGGTGATATTGTAACACTTGCAAATGAATCGTACACATTTGTTATTTAAAAGAAATGGTTTTTCTGATATACTGGTATTGACTTTTTTCGGAACGGCAATTTATTATTTAATAAAAGACTTAACAGGGGAATAATATGGCATTGTTTAAAAGACAAAAATCAATTGATTTTTCAAAGTTGCCTCAGCATGTGGCAATAATTGTTGACGGAAACGGAAGATGGGCTGAAAAGCGTGGCCTGCCAAGGAGTGCCGGGCATCGTGAAGGTGCAAAGGCAGTCAAAAGAATAATTGAGTATGCATATGATTTGGGTATACAATACCTTACTTTTTTTGCCTTTTCGAGTGAAAACTGGTCAAGACCAAGAGAAGAAGTTGACGAATTGATGAAATTGTACCTTGAATATCTGAAAAGTGCTGAAAATGAAACGAATGACAAAAATGTCAGGGTAAAGATAATCGGAAGCAGGCAGGGGTTATCCCAGGAGCTTATTGAGCAGATTGACAAGGTTGAAAAAAATACTGCAGATAAGGATAAGATGACTCTGCTGATTGCGCTGAACTACGGTGGACGACAGGATATACTTCAGGCTGTCAGAAAGATTGTGGATGATGTTCAGAAAGGAATACTGGACAAGGACGGCATTACCGAAAAGGATATTCAGAAAAGACTTTACACCGAAGATATACCCGATCCTGATTTGATGATACGGACAAGCGGCGAGATGAGAATCAGCAATTTTCTTATCTGGCAGTGTTCATATACCGAATTTTATTTTACAGATGTTCTCTGGCCGGATTTCAGGGAAAAGCATTTTAGGGATGCCCTGCTCGAATACCAGAGACGTAACAGGCGTTTCGGGAGCCTTGGCAGGTAACAATTTGCTTTCATCTTCTCCCGGTATTCCTCCGGAAGTGGCGGTGATTATTTGAAAACAAGGATTATAAGTGGAACGGTTGCAGCGGTTATACTGTTTATTATTATGCAGTTGCCGCCTTTTATCATGGGTTTGGCAGTATTTGCCGTTTCACTGGTTTCACTTTATGAGTTTTATCAATGAGTAAGAAGGGAAAACTATAATCCCATACGTACCATTGGTTTTTTTACATCAGCTGTTTTCTTCATGTATTTAATCAGCAGCGCTTATGTAAACGAGACAAACGGCACTCTTCTGAAGGAATTGTACAAAACGCTGTTTCGCCAGGATATCATATACCTTTTCATTTACCTGGCCACAGTCTGTTTGCTTCTTCAGCTTGTTTTCAGACCAAAGCGTTTTGCGTTGAAGGATGTGGCTGTTACACTGCTGGGAATAGCCTATATTCCTTTTCTGATATCATTTATTTTCATGGTAAGGTTAATGGAGTACGGGTATGAATTGTCCTGGCTCATTATGATTGGAACCTTTTCAACAGATATTTTTGCCTATTTTACAGGCAAATTCTTCGGGAAAAGAAAGCTTATACCCGAGATCAGCCCGAACAAGACCATTGCCGGGGGAATAGGAGGAATTGCAGGCAGTATTGTCTGCACAACCCTGTTTGGAATTATATACATAAACGGTTTTACAAAACTGGACATGAATATCCTGCATTATCCGGTACTTGGTATTTTATGCGGAACTGTTGCACAGTTGGGCGACTGGGCGGCTTCTGCAATTAAAAGGAATGTAGGCGTTAAGGATTTCGGGAATATTATGCCGGGACACGGCGGACTTCTGGACAGAATAGACAGTCTGCTCTTTGTTGCACCGACGGTTTATTTCTATATCAAGTTCTTTATAATCTGAATACTGGAGTTATGCATATGACAAAGAATCTGGTTATATTGGGTTCAACCGGTTCGATAGGAACACAGGCTTTGGAAGTATGTGAAAATATCAATATTCGCGTTTTGGGCCTGTCGGCTTTTGAAAATATAGATAAGCTCGAAATGCAGGCAAGAAAATTCAGGCCCGTTATTGTGTCGGTCATGGATCCCAAACGGGGTAAAGAGCTTAAAATGCGGTTAAAAGACACGGATATAAAGGTTGTCTGGGGAATTGAGGGAATGATTGAACTGGTTACAATCCCCGGAGCCGATACCGTACTGACTTCGGTCGTGGGAATTGCAGGGCTTATACCTACAATAAAAGCCATTGAGGCCGGGAAAAACATTGCCCTTGCGAACAAGGAAACTCTTGTTACAGCAGGAAAGCTGGTAATGGAAGCAGCCAAAAGGAACAATACAGACATACTTCCTGTTGACAGCGAACATATGGCTATTTTCCAATGCCTGGCAGGAAACAGAAAGGAAAGCGTTGACAAGTTAATACTGACGGCATCGGGCGGGCCATTCCGCGGTTATACCGAGGAAATGCTCAATCATGTTACAGTTGAAGAAGCCCTGAATCATCCGAACTGGTCAATGGGGAGAAAAATAACCGTTGATTCAGCGACGATGATGAACAAGGGGTTTGAAATTATTGAAGCACGATGGCTGTTTGACATTGATATATCCCGGATTGAAGTTCTGGTCCATCCTCAGAGCATTATTCATTCAATGGTATCATATAAGGACGGATCGATTATTGCTCAGCTGGGCGCATCGGATATGAGAATTCCGATTCAGCTTGCCCTTACATGGCCTGAGCGGTTTGAAAACAATTATGGCAGGGTTGATTTTACCGAAATAGGACGACTTACTTTTGAAAAACCTGACTTAAAGGTTTTCAGGTGCCTGGATTTTGCAATTCGTGCTGCAAAAACCGGCGGAAGCATGCCTGCTGCACTGAACGCTGCGAATGAGGTTTCCGTTTCACTGTTTCTGGACGGAAAAATTACGTTCAGAGCCATAGCGGATTTGGTGGAATCGGTTTTGGATAACCACAGGGTGCATATTAATCCGACCCTTAATGATATAATAGAAGTAGATCGTTTGGCACGTGAGGAAACAATCAATATTTATGAGAAAAAATATAAAAATGAATTTTGGTTTCCCGGCGCCAAAATGGGAATATAATTTACCGTAAGGCAGAACTTCTTCATTGAAAGCAGGTTAAGGTATGAATATACTTGTAGCATTTTTTGCCCTGAGCTTGTTAATACTTGTACATGAGTTAGGTCATTTTATTGCGGCCAGAAAGGCCGGAATAAAGGTTCTGGAATTTGCTATATTTATGGGCCCCAGGATTGTTTCATGGGGAAAGGGTGAAACAAAATATTCGATACGTGCAATCCCGATAGGAGGGTTTGTAAAACTGGAAGGCGAGGAAGAAGCCTCAACGGACGAACGTGCATTCAACAACAAACCGGCCGGAACAAGAGCAATGGTTGTTGTAGCCGGTGCATTTATGAACATTGTTATAGCCGTTCTTATAGTAACCGTGATTACACTTCTCATGGGATACAGTACAACTACTGTGGCGCATCTGGATGAAGATTCGTCTTTAAAAGAAGCAGGAATGCAAGTCGGCGACAGGATTGTTTATTATGACGGAAAACTGGTTTTCCATCCCGGCGATTTGTCCATGTTCCTGTATGTATCCAACGGCGATCCAGTTGAGGTTGCATACCGCCGTGAAGGAATCAGCGGACTGCAGCGTACAGTCGTAACACCGAAGGAATCAACACCTGTATATATGATAGGCATTACTGTAGGAACTACAGACGGAAAACCCAATAACAGGGTTGAGAAGGTTGAGAAAGGTTCTCCTGCCGATATTGCCGGCATTATACCGGGTGATGTTATAATCCGGGCTGACAATACAGTGATAACAAACAGGGATGATTTGTCCGGCTACCTTCAGCAGACAAAGGGTAAACCTGTTGAGATAACCGTAGACAGAAACGGGGAGTTCATAACATTCCATGATGTTGTACCCATGGCAAGCGAGACATATTATGATCTCGGTGTACAGTTTGAATTCAAAAAAGGGAATATATTCAGCTCGGTTGCATATGCGGTACGCTATTCACTGTCTACAATCAGGAGCGTGATTTATTCAATCAGCTGGCTGATTACAGGTAAAGCCAGGTTTACCGATGTATCAGGTCCTGTCGGCATTGTTTCCACAATAGGCGAAGTGGTTGAAATGGGAAGAGGGTTTTCAGAAAAAATACTGTATCTGTTCCAGATAACGGCATTTTTGAGCCTGAACCTCGGTGTTATGAACTTAATTCCTTTCCCGGCACTTGACGGCGGTAAATTATTCCTGATACTTATAGAGAAAATCCGCAGAAAACCCATTGATCCTGAAAAGGAAGCCTGGATATCCATGGTGGGATTCTTCATTCTGATGGTACTCATGATTGCGACGCTTTTTAACGACATTCCGAGACTTATAAGGTGAAAATATTATGGAGAAGCTGATATCGAGAAAGAAGACCCGCCGGGTGTGCGTCGGAAATGTTTATATTGGCGGAGATGCCCCTGTAAGTATTCAGTCCATGACAAACACCAGAACGTCCGATGCTGAGGCGACAATTAAGCAGATTAAGGAGCTTGAGAAAGCCGGTTGCGATATTGTACGAGTCGCCGTACCAGATATGGATGCTGCATTTGCAATTGAGAGAATAAAAAGGGAAGTATCTGTACCCGTTGTTGCGGACATACACTTTGATTATCGCCTTGCAATAACCGCGATGGAAAAAGGCGCAGACAAGGTAAGGATAAATCCCGGAAACATCGGCTCGGAAGAAAAGGTAAGGAGTGTAGTAAGCTGTGCAAAGGAACGGGGAATACCGATACGTATCGGTGTAAATTCAGGTTCACTGGAAAAGGAGCTGCTGGGGAAATACGGCGGAGTTACACCGGAGGCCCTCGTGGAAAGCGCATTAAGGCATGTTTCAATTTTGGAGAAACTTAATTTCCATGAAATTGTCGTATCATTAAAGGCTTCAAGTGTCCCTCTGACAATCGCCGCTTACAGGCTGATGTCCGAAAAAGTAGATTACCCGCTTCATTTAGGCGTTACCGAAGCGGGAACGGTGTATTACGGAACAATAAAATCGGCTGTAGGAATAGGTACATTGCTTGCCATGGGAATAGGTGATACAATACGCGTGTCGCTTACGGGAGATCCTGTGGATGAAATAAAAGCCGGAAGGTCAATATTGAAATCCCTTGGACTGTACAGCCGGGGAGCTGAGATGATATCCTGTCCTACCTGCGGCAGAACAAAAATTAATCTTATAAACATTGCAGAAAAGGTGGAAAAAGCCCTTGAAAACATAGACAAGCCTATAAAAGTTGCTGTAATGGGCTGTGTGGTCAACGGGCCCGGGGAAGCAAGGGAAGCGGATATCGGGATAGCCGGCGGGGACGGCTGTGCCGTTCTTTTCAGACATGGACAGATTATCAGGAAAATACCGGAAGAGAGAATTGTTGAAGAGTTACTGGATGAGATAGAGAAGCTTTGATATTAGCACTCCCTTATGATGAGTGCCATAATCTATTGACAATGACAGTCTAAATGCTATGATATTGATCCTGAATTTTGCAGTTAGAAGAGGGAAAAAGAGCCCATAACCACGCTAAAATAGCAGGTTATGGGCTTTATGGTTTGGTGAATAAGTTGTAGTGTATCAGCTCAACTTTTTTACATTTGCA
>Ga0134099_1000340_pt1 | contig 56516 bp, 57 predicted proteins | sample 10_taG_2_FD_105482 | JGI IMG/M metagenome (GOLD analysis project Ga0134099, IMG submission 105482) | Switchgrass degrading microbial communities from high solid loading bioreactors in New Hampshire, USA - 10_41_5_180_A2 metaG | ecosystem: Engineered > Bioreactor > Semi-continuous > Anaerobic >...
CGCGAACCGTTTAGAAAATGTGCTAAATGCACATTTTTAGGTGAGCGTAGGAGCCCGGTACCGAAACCGAAGGTTTGGGTGGGCGACGTCATTAGCATGCGTAGCAGGCGGCGAATCCCTCTCTCTCCGCCACTTAGAGAAACCTGCATGAGTGCAGGTATCTTTTTTATAATTATTTATAGGGATTCAAACCCGGGAGGGCGCGAACCGTTTAGAAAATGTGCTAAATGCACATTTTTAGGTGAGCGTAGGAGCCCGGTACCGAAACCGAAGGTTTGGGTGGGCGACGTCATTAGCATGCAAAGCAGGCGGCGAATCCCTCTCCCCGCCATAAAATCGTCGAAAGCTCTTGATCTTCAAGGGCTTTCAACGTTTTACAAGGGAAAATACTCCGTATATAATTAAAAAAATATTGCTCATTTCATATTTTAAGCAAGAAAACTAAGCCCCTGTTAGCATCCTTTCTTTACCCCTTCAGATTCGCCACCTAAAAGGGTAGTATTTTTAGGGGGGGGGGTGCTTGCAATGGATTTTCTTAACCCATAATTTATAAAGGTTAGCGACTATTTTCAATTAAGCGTGAGATGGGACTCACTTTTCAATCAGCCCATTGCATTTGCTCAAGCGGAATACCCATCTTCTTGCATTCTTCGCATACTTCTTGCTTTTCTATACTATTCCCTATAGTATATTTTAGAATTTTATTACGGAAGACAATAAATTTAATGTTTCCCGCTTTAAAATCAGCAAACCAATTGCCGCCTTTTGCCTCATCTGAAATAATTACTTTTGATAGCAAACTTGGAAAATCTCTATATATCGAAGTAAAAAAGATGGCAGTCCAGTATTTGGGATTTCCTTGAGTCTTCCATATTTCAACTTTGTTGATAGCGAGGTAATCAAGTACCAAATCACTTTCTATACTTTCTTTAATAAGGACACCTTCATATAAGCCTGCTCTGTCATCGAAAATAGCACTGTTTCCACATGTATGAATTTCTTGTGGGTCATCAATTGACAGATCTTCTTTTAGCAAAACGTCTATAGAGACCTGAAAAATTTTACTCAGTATCAATAACTTCTCAATATCCGGTAATGCTATATCCAACTCCCATTTCGATATACATTGTCTACTAACATTACAAATTTCCGCCAGATTTTCCTGCGAATATCCGTATTTCTTTCTTAATATTTTAATTTTTTCGGATAGTTTCATTCTTATGCCAACCTTTTATTTCTAATAATAAATCTCTGTTGGATAATTATATTGGTATTAACTAGTTTGAAGGACAATGACATCCTACTTCTTGTTTATTAGAACATCTTTAAAAATCAAACATCTAAAGGTATAGTTTCTAAAAAATCTCTATCTACATTAGCTACCTTAACGCCATACTCGATCATTTCATTCCAGGTATCATCTCTCAATAATGAGATAGAAAAGAATTTACCTGGTAGCACGACATATAATTTTTTATTGTTAAAAGCATGGACATACCATGTAAGTTTTACCTCTTCCTTCAGAATGTTTAATAATTCCTCAATATTTTCATCTGGTACATGGTATTCATTTATGTGCCATGTTGTATATTCGTCGTCTGATACATTTTCAATTCTTTGTGAAAAGAAATAAGGCTTTACTAGATTCAATGTGTCTTTACTTTTTAAACTTTCTTCAATAATTCCCAACCTAAACATCATATACTCCTATTATACTAAATGAATATTGCTGGTCTATCCCTAAACTACTTTTGATATATCATAATAACTCCCATTTTCCAGGTTTTATTACAGCCCGGAAAGAACATACGTTCAACACCAGTAATATTTATCCAACAGAGCTTTTCATTATGTATCTCCTCAGAAATATTGGAATATTGTATATATCATTATAATAAAGTACATCAATTAACATCTACCAACATATAAGTTCATTTTAGCAACCTGCAAGTGCCCTTTTATTTCCTCCAATAAAACCCCAATAACAGTTATACATTACATTTATGGGTAAACCGATATTAGGGTTTTTTATACCATTTTTCATATATCGAACAAGTGATTCCATCATATTCTTAGCTTCAAAGAAGAAAGGAAAAACAAACTGAGTTTTTATAAGCATCCATTTAAAACAATATCTCCTTATTCAAAAAAGAATCTTTAAAATCATTTAAGCTAATTATTCCTCTTTTAATATACTCAGCTCCTAAAAGCAAATTCTCAATGGACAGTGCTCCCCCATTAATACCAGTATTCATACTTATCCTCTCTAATTGACTTTCAAAGTTCCCTTTAAAATATCCCGACACAAATAAAAATTTATAATCACTTATTTCATTAGGAAATATGCGCCACCACTTATTTGGGTTAACACTTTCATTTCTGTCAATATTCTCTCTGATGTATCTCTCCATTTCATCAGCCTGACTGATTGGAAGATTATAACCCTCCTTATATGCCTTTGTATCTACTATAATACCATAATTATGTGCATATATAGCCCCATCCGGTTTTCTGGTGCCGCCTAAATGTGAACCCTTAAATCCGTATTCATTAATAAATAAATCCATAACTTTCATTTCAAGCGTTCTATTCTGGCTCGGGTCCTGTGCAATTTCTATTAGCTCAATATAATCATGGGACAAAACTTTTAAGTTGGCTCTCATATCGTTCTTTATTTCTTCTATAGTACTTCTGGTAATCTCATTTAGTTCTATCACAGGAATCATAAAGTCATTAATACTGTCCTTAAAAGCGTATCCACGACTTGTTTCTTCTATATTTAAGCCAATATTAATCAGCCCTCTGATATCATCCTTTATTGTTTCAACACTCTCGTTATATCCCTTTAAAGACAGTTTTTCTTTTAATTGTTCTAAACTTATTAATCCATTAGCAGCCTCAAGAAATTTAAGAATATATGCTCTTCTTGTACGTATATATACTTTATCAAGATTCTTTGTGGCCAGCATTTCCCAATGAACACGTTTTTTAATACGTCTGGCACTGGTTGTCCCTCTTGCTCTTCTTAATTGCCTTAAACCTTCACCAGTTATCTTAAAGGCATGGGGGATTGACTCAGTATGGGTTACTCCATCAACAGTTATGCTAAAACCCTTGCTTTGCTTTTTAACTAATCCTAACTTTGTTAACCATCCCGCTATCATTCTGGCATACTTATCTGATGAACCCTCCCAGTCCTGTCTTATACTATTCTTTTCACTTGCCGAATCACTTTCTGCCAGTGTTTGAATTAAAATATTCAATGGTAATGAAGTAAACCCGGATTCTCCGCTGAAGCCTAATTGTTTTCCTATATCAAATTTAGTAAGATGCTGTCCTGCAGATAACAAGTCCAATACTCTTACTGCAGGGGGATACGAAAGAAAAGCATCTATTAATATACTTTTTTCACTGTCACTGTCATCTGCCGATCTGGAAAAATCAAAACCCAGTTGCGTTATACGAAAAGCATCTTCTTCATAAATATATTCAATAAAGCCCAATGCATGAGCCCATCTTACAAAACCGTCAGAGGTCCAATCATCTGTAAATTCCTTTCTTTGACCTTCTAAAGTGGCTTGTATTATACCATTACATCTGGCACTGCTTCTGGGTATAAATGATGAACCAACCAGATAACTATATTTCAACTTCAGAGGAATTTGATTTAAGCTCTCAATAAAAATATCTCTGCCGTCTTGTTCTGCCACCAAACGAGGTATACGATTTTCCTTAACTTCTTTATGGGTAAGTGATGTATGATCAAATATTTGAACAGTCCTTTTAAGTTTTTTAAAATCACTGGGATTCTGAACCCAGCCAAACGTTCTAATAGTTATGTCTGATAATCTTAAGGATTCCATCTTCTGCCTCCATCTATGTAACAGTATAGTAGCTGTTGCAGCATAATATTATAAAATGGATAATTTCAAATTTTTCATTCAGAAGTTTGTAATTAAAACCTCTTCACTTTCTCCTCTTACAGTATTATGACTGGAATTGGAATAGTTATAATTAAGTCTGTGAACCCGATATTTCTTTGACCACTCAATTAAAATGTCATTTTTATTCCCCTTATGGCTTAACACATTAGATAATGCGAATCTTACACCTTTTTCATCTAAAAGATCTAATAAACTCAATAATTTTTTCTCCTGATTTACGTTCCAGTCTTTAAATCCCCTGTTTCCATCATTATATGACCCTGTAGTTATTAAATAAGGGGGGTCACAATAGACCAAATCAGAATGATTAAAGCTACTGAAATCAAACTCTTCAAAGTCATTGCTGGAGAATATAATATCCTTTTCTTTAATCTCGCATATAAACTTTAATAATTTCTTTTTTAATTCTGCCGAAAATTGGCTTCTGTTTCTTCCAAATGGATTATTATACTCATGATTATTATTGAATCTGAATTGATAATTAAATGAGAAGCATATTAAAGTATACAAATCCAAAGGATTTTTATGTTTATTATAAAATGCTCTGAAATTCTTAAATCCTTCTTCGTTAGTCTTTGACAGCCCATATTCTTCTATTCTTGACTCTATATGTTGAATAATTTGTTCTGTATCCTGTTCCCTGAAAGCTTTAAGAATTTCAATTACATAATTATTTATATCATTAGCATAAACTTTATTGGCATTTACATTTATTCCTACATTAAACCCTCCTGCAAATAAATCAACAAAATTATTAATGTTTTTTGGGAATAAAGGTAGTATCTGCTTTAATAATTTATACTTCCCACCTATGTAATTTAAAGGGCTTTTAATATATCCTCCTTTATAACTGTTAACTTTTGCTGTTTTTGCATTCTTAGTCAAACTTTTATTTGGTACATTTTTTTGAATATAAAAAATGTATTCCTCCAGTTCGCACTTTTTTTGCTCATGTTTACTTTTATATTTACGATATGGAATTCTGTATAATTTAAAAGTCTCAGGCATCCCATGCTTGCACAGGATATTTTCAAGTTCAGTTTCTGTTAAAATTCCATCAGAGCTATAACTTACTATTAAATGCTTAAACCTGGCTTTAGAAATAATATCTTCAAATACGGTTGCCGCCTGATTTTTTATACAATATTTAGATTTGTTATTCTCGTAAGGCCTTAATCCGGTTTTACCGGATATTTCAGGATAATCATACTTAGCGATTGTCTCAAGCAGGTGATAATTTGATATATATTGCCTGGAATTATATGGTGTATCTATATATAAAATATCCCCACTTACCCTTGAAATAAGTTCATTGGAATCCATATTATAACTCTTGTTCTTTCTATTATTATCGATTATATCAATATTTCGCAATTTTAAATTACCAAGGGCTCTTTTATCCCACTTTTTCAAATATGCGCCATAAGTGCCGGAAATATTTGAAACAAATGGTACAGCCTCAATTAATGTTGCTAATAAATATACAAACTCACTATCATTAATTAGCTTTTTAGCTTTCCAATCATTAATTGTCTGTCTGATAAAATCTATTCTGCCTGCATTTTCTATTGTAAAATACATTCTCTCACATTCTTTGTAGGGAGAATAATTATGTGTTATGAAATAGTCATCTTTGATTTGATATGGTTCTGTTTCCAAAAATAATAACGGGTCATTAATTCCTGTATTCTTTAAATCCAGGAACTGAGGAATTGTATTGTTTTCAATTTTTGCCTTCTGCAATATGTATGAAAAATATAGGTTATCATTTGATATTACCTGATAATCCTTTTTAAAATATTCTCCAACAACTCCGGTACCCGAGAATAAATCGAGAAAAACTTCTGAGTTATCTGATACATTTTCCTTGATTACTTCTGCTATGTTATTTAATAAGTTTACTTTGCTACCAATAAATCTCATTTATTCACATCCTATAACATCCTAGTAAAATAAGTATACTATTTAAGTAAGCAATTTGCAACTGCCTATATCTCACCCCACCAGGATTCTAATATCTTTGGGATTTAGGTCTTTCTGAATTTATACAAGATGACGACGAAATGGATTTTGTTTTGTCTCTGTTTATGTCAAAGAATTTACAGTAATTATTGTAATAATTTGGATTATTTTGTACAATTATACTATAAATCCATAACATTAAATGATATAATGTAAATTCAATTCAGGAGGACATATATAATGGAATCTGCATACAACGGAAGAAAAATCCTTATTGGTATTATAATTTTTCTATTATCAATTAATTTTCTATCAATTGTTATTATTTCATCAATATATGCTGCAAATGGCATGATCAATGATGTAATTATAGAAATTATTCAAGGTATAGTCCGAACCATACTGGAATGTCTTATTTTGTCCTTTCTCTATAAAGGACATAAATGGGCAAAATGGGTCTTGGTCTCATTACTTTTTATAGCAGGATTTTTTTCACTCGTCTCATTTCTGGCAAGTTACAGTTTTGCTGTATTGTCACTGGGTCTGGTGTACATAGCCATTGGTATAGTTCTGACCATTTCCAAATCAGTAAACCTATTTTTAAGAGTCCAGAAAAACGGACAAAATCTTAATTCAAATGATGACGTCTAATCTATTAAATTGGAATTTATATTTTGCCTAATTATATTCTTCTTATTTGTAAAAATACCATTCAAGATTATGCAAAAAAGACTTCTACAATTCGTAGAAGTCTTTTTAATTTGGTGCGCCATCAGGGATTCGAACCCGGGACACCCTGATTAAGAGTCAGGTGCTCTACCAACTGAGCTAATGGCGCATATAAATATTTCATTAAAAATGCTTATTGATTAATAGCAACTCGTTTATTATATAAACTATTATCAGTTTAGTCAATACAAAAGTTAAAAAAATTTTTTAAATATCCGGAACAAAGAGCATTAATACTCAAAAAGTATCAATAATTAATATAGCTTAATAGTTTTGATACCCTGATACCGGATAATTTTTTACCACCTGCAAAAACTATAGTGGGTTTTAAAAATAGTTAATGGGAGGTATTAGAATGGGTAAATCAGAATATAACGACGAAAAATTAGTTTATTCAGATGAAAAGTCATCCGGTTGTAACGAGTGTGGCACTGAAAGTCTGAATGTTGAGCTTTCTGATAAAGCGTCGGATGAAAACTACTCCAAAGGTGTGTCCTTCACAACTATTGGAGATAAGGTTAAATTGATATACGATGGTAAGCTTGTAAAAAATGGAGCCAGACAAGTATTTGCTGTAGTGAACACTGTGGATGGCAAAAGAGGACAAAGCGTCTCAACCTACCCAATGAATAGTACCAACCATCAATATTTTGAATTAACCATCCCAGCACAGCGACACAGTCAAATAAATGTTTCCTTCAAAGATGGTTCAAATAACTGGGATGATAATTCAGGCAAAAACTATAGCTATTTTACCCAATAAGAGAAACTGGGCAGCTGAATGAGCTGCCTGTCTCTCTTATTAATATCCTTTTAAATTATAAGCCACATAATATTTTTTAAATTATAAGCACAAATCCATTCAGTTATTGTAAAAAAGTCCAGGCAGTAATACTGCTTTTTTCATGATCAAAGGCCTGTAATAAAGTAAATATATTGGAGGGTAAAATCCATGGATTTGCTAAAAAACTGTAAATTAATAGAAAACGGGGATGGTTATGATCTTGTTATATATCTGGAACCCGGCTCTATAGATGTTGAACTTGCAAGTGAGCTTGGTAAAATGGGTGAAGGTAAGGACGGGATCAAACAAAACATAATAGATATTATTAAAGAAAAGTTTCCAGATAAGAAAATAAATTCAGTTAAACTTATGCTGGGAACAGTTCTCCTCTCATCATTTATGCTGGGATTGCCAGCTGCTGCACAAGCCAGCGAATCAACTTCCGCAGGTACCAAAGCTCAGACTCAAAGTGCCTATAGCTATGGTGTAAAAGTATCTATTAACGGCAAGATTCAAAGTTTTCAGAATAAACCCCTTATCTTTAACAATATAACCTATGTACCCATAAGTGAGTTTGGTAAAGCAATAGGGGCAAACGTCTGGTGGAATGGAGACTCCAAAACAGTGGGCATAAACTATAATAACACTTCCATTGCCTTTGTAAGAGGTTCGGCTGTTGCAAGAGTAAATGGTGTTCAGAAGCCCATGCCGGTTTCAATCTCTATTGATGGTAATACCTATGCTCCGTTAAAATTTATTGCTGAAAACTTAGGTTATAATGTTACCTCTAATAGTGCTGAAAAGACAGTGTATATATCAAAAGTCTCTGCAGGTACCACTTATACTGTTCTGTCCGGTGATACTCTCTGGAAAATTTCACAGAAATTCGGGGTTACAGTTGCTGCTGTCAAAAATAGCAATGGTCTTACAAGTGATACCATTTATCCCGGTCAGACCCTTGTAATTCCAAAAGCCACAGCAGCTGCACCTACACCCTTACCTACTCCTGCGCCTACTCCTGCTCCGTCCCCTGCACCAGCAGAAAACACTAAGTGGCCTGATGTTACCTATATCGTTCAGCCTGGTGATACAGCTACCTCAATTGCAAAAAAATTTGGAAAAACGGTTCAGGATATATTGAAATTCAACTATATGAATCCCGAGGATTGGTTTGATGCCGGTGATAAGATAGCAATTTCGGGCTATGCCCCAAGAGTGTATACAGTAAAACCCGGACAAGCAACTGCTCCTGCCAGAGTTGGAGCTCCGGTTGATTGGATACTGGAAGGACAATATCTGGTTAAAAGGAATTCTTCCTTCACTATTGTGGATGTTGAAACCGGAAAGCAATTCAAAGCTAAAATGCTTGGCGGATATAACCACATAGACATCGAACCATTGACATCATCCGACACAGCAACAATGAAAAGTCTTTTTGGCAATTGGAAGTGGACACCAAGAGCAGTTGTAATATATATTAACGGAATGAATCTGGCAGCCTCACTGTCGGGTATGCCCCATGGTGTCGAAACTATTGGCGATAATGGAGTAACAGGGCATTTTGATGTTTATATGAAAAATAGTTCTTCACACAGCAGTACAACTTCAACTGCGTATATACAACAGCACGCAGCAATGGTTTTAAAGGCTTCCGGAAAGTGAGAACACTTTCTTATCCTTATCTTTTCAGTTAAAGGCATGATAGTTATCTGTCATGCCTTTAACTGTTGACCTTTAATCTGCAAAACTAAGGTTAAGTTTGATACATTCTCCTTTATTGATTATTCCATTATAATTTAAATCGAGATTGCCACCAGATAAATATCCTCCAATGGAAATTTATCAATGGAATACTCTATAAATTCAGACGTTTCAGAATCATACAGCTGCATTTTATTTATATTCCATCCTGCTAAAGTTCACTTAATTATGTTAACATATAAAAATCAGAAAACATAAAATAACTATATCCTTAAAAACTTACCCCTCCACCTTTAACATAACACTCCAAATCTGAATATTATGTATAAACAACATATTTGGAGTGAGATGTTATGTCAATTATTTGGTTGATGACCAATGATGCTGTTACATTTAACCTCTGGTTTTCAGTATTTATTATTACTATATTTATTGTGGTTTTGGCTGGTCCGATTTTATTTGAACATATATCATCATGGCTTTCATACAAGCTGGCAGAAAGAAGGTATTATCGTGCTGCCGCCAAAGACCACTCCCAACAAAGAGATGATGACGGCGGAAATGCCATAGACGAGCTCATCAATACCGCCGGATATGCTTATAACCCCAAAAAAGATATCTTTTTTTCAACAATGTATGCCTGGCAGAGAAAAATGGGTTATTGCAGGCTGTATGATGAAGCTGCAGCTCCCCTTGGCATGATTATTGACTGCGAGCCAATACGTTTTTCCTATGGTGGGAAGCGATGGCTGATTGAATTTTGGAAGGGCCAATATGGAATGACCACCGGATGCGAAATAGGAGTTTATACAAGCACCTGGCCTGACCTTAATATTCCTGGCGTTTTCGATGGAACCTTTTACTCCTGTGCAAGTAACAAAGACAGATTGAATATGGCATTTATTCTGTATAAAAACGGTAAGGAGATAATGACCCGGAAAGGAAAGCACTGGTGGCTGACCGGTTTTAAGCTTGGAGAATTTTCAGAACCCTCAGAGCTTTCAATGGATATATATATTACCCTAAAAAATAGAACCATGAGAGATGCTTTCCTTCGGAGTCTGAAAAAAGAAGGATATCCGGAAGGTCAATTTGAAGTTCGGAAAAATACTGTTGCATTACATTTTGATAAGCCCTATACTAAACAGCCTTACACCAGGTCTGACACCACGGATAAGCTTATGCTGGCACAACTGAAGAGAAACTGTGAGGTATATCAAATTCTTACCAAAGGCTATAAAAACCTCAAAGATAAGCTCATAGCAGTAAAAGACGGATCCCCTGAGGTATATGCAGAGTTATTCAAAATAGGTAAGCCTGCTGCCATTTTCAGCGTTTTCGACAAGATCAAGGATTATCTGAATATTGATGTTAGCAATAATTAGCACTTAAGTGAGGTGAATTATATGAATAAATTAGATAAAGTCACTCGTGTATTCAACAAATCAGATATCATCCCCTTTGATGATTCCTCCAGATTTGTCTTTATGAGTGATTGCCACAGAGGAGATGGCAGCTATTCTGATAACTTTTTAAATAACAAAAACATTTTTTACTCTGCCTTAACCCAGTATTATTACAACAACTATACTTATATTGAGCTTGGGGATGGAGACGAGCTTTGGGAAAATAAGCGGCTTTCAGACATATTGCAGGTTCATAAGGATGTTTTTAGTCTTCTATCCAAATTCCATTCGGACCGAAGACTATATATGATATATGGTAATCATGATATAGAAAAAAGAAATTATAAATATGTTGAAAACAACATACGCCGCTATTATGCACAAAGAGAGCAGGAAGACCCTTCAATTTTTAATAATGTTAAAATGCATGAAGGGCTTGTATTAAAACATAAAGAGTCAAATGATAAAATACTTCTTATCCATGGTCATCAGGTGGATACACTTAACAGTACTTTCTGGAGATTGAGCAGGTTCCTTGTAAGGTATCTGTGGAAGCCTTTAGAAACTATAGGGTTCAATAACCCTACCAGCCCAGCCAAAAATTACAAAAAGAAAATATCAGTTGCCAAAACCCTTAGTAAATGGGTGGTAAAAGAAAAGCACATTCTCATAGCCGGACATAACCACAGACCTTCTTTTCCAGACGTAGGTCAAATACCATATTTTAATGACGGCTGTTGTATCCATCCAAAAGCAATAACTGCTATTGAATTGTCAAACGGCAGCATATGCCTGGTTAAATGGAGTGAAAAAGTCAGAAATGACGGCACATTATACATTGACCGTGATATACTCGGTGGCCCAAACAGACTGCAGGACTACTTTAACTGGCTGAACAAGCTGTAGAATCCTCTACACTTTATTTTATAATAATTCAACAATGACATTTCAGAATAGGATTAGAAAACAGGAATATTAATCAGCTGTAAGACTAGAAATATTCAGATTACAGCTGATTCTTTTTCATGCATTTACTAATTAATCGTCCATAAAAGATATAACAGTTGATTATAAATCTGAAGATAAAAACTCAAATTGGAACAATATCGGCTCAACCAGCATATATTTGAAATCAGATACCATAACTTTCGAAGGTAATGGAGTAACAGTTGATAATAACATTGTTATATTCAATTCAGCAGGGACGTATATTATTAGTGGAACAATACGTAACGGTCAGGTACGTGTGGATACAGATGATAAAGCCGACGTAAGACTTATTTTAAACGGAGGCCAGGATAGTGCTCCACTCTATGTTACAAAAGCCAAAAATACGGTAATAGTGCTTGCAGAGGGAGCTAAAAACAGTCTGACGACAGTAAACCTACAGTTTAAAAATATGAGATCCGATGAACCTGATTAAAAATGTTCTCCAAATCTGACCGAATAATTAATGATCAGGTTCATTGATTGTAAATGCTAATTATAAAAATGCAGTAAGGATGAATTAAAAGTCATGATCGGCAATATAACGGTTAACTCAGCAGGTGATGGCATCAGAGGCCGTGACTTTGTTGCAATAAAAAATGTTGTGATAATTATTAATTCTCAGGAAAACGGGATCAAATCAAACGTAACCATCAAAGGCGGAGACATCAGCATTACCTCAAAGGGAGGAAGCTCCAACAGTCAGATAAAAGAAGACAAGCAATCTGGGCCTGGGCAAGGATTTGTCAGGGGCTTAGGGGGCATTTATATTGACTGGGGGCTTTCTTGTAGCCGCAGGAAGCATAGGAATGGCTCAATCTCCTGATACCTCCTCCACCCATAATTCTGCTGTCATATCTTTTACACAGACACTGTCTGCAGGCACACTCTTTAATACTCAAACAGCAGAAGGCAAGCAGCTTCTAACCTTTAAACCCTCCAAGGATTATCAGACAATTGTTTTCTGTTCACCGGAGTAAACTAAAGATACGAATTATGACATTTATTACGGTTGAAGCTCAACAGTCACTGAAGGTGATGGTCTGTATACAGCCTGAACCTGTTACGGTGGAACAATATAAGAGCTTTTCTATATCACATATAATATCAACAATTTAGGCTGCCGGTCGTGGTTGCCCAGTTGGACAGGGCTTCATGAATAATGGGAAGCAAAAATTCCCTTAAGAATATTTGAAAATTAGAGCTCAACATAAATGAGTTATAAATCCCAGTAAATATAAATTTCAGTACAGATTTTTACTATAAATTGATTTTCAAATAGGAGGTCACTATGTCAGTTAATGCATTTAAACGCTATGAATTAAAATTCCTGTTATCAAAGGAGCAATTTGATGCTCTTCTTCCAAAATTAACACAATATATGAATCCCGACCAGAATTGCAAGTATGGGTGCAGCTACAACATATACAATATATATTACGATACCTTTGACAACAGCCTGATCAGGAAGTCGCTTTCCAAGCCTGTCCATAAGGAGAAACTACGCTTAAGGAGCTACACAATCCCCAACGCTCCCGACTCAAAGGTATATCTGGAATTAAAAAAGAAAACTGCCGGTATTGTTCATAAAAGAAGGGCAGCTATGACCTTGAATGAAGCCTATGATTTTATTTCATTTGGAAAAAAGCCGTCAGCTAAAAACTATATAGGAAGTCAGGTAAATAACGAAATAGAGTATTTTCTCAGCAGGTATGAAGTATTTCCTGCTGCATATATCAGCTACACCAGAATAGCCTATTTTGGTAAAGAGGATAAGGACTTCAGAGTAACCTTTGACAGTAATATCATAACAAGAAGAAATGAGTTATATCTTGAAAAAGGCTGCTTCGGAGAGCAATTACTTGAAGAAGGGCAATACCTTATGGAAGTTAAAATATCCCGGGCAGTCCCTGTCTGGCTGGCAGAAACTTTATCAGAACTAAAGATATATAAAAGGAGCTTTTCAAAATATGGAAAGGAATATAGTTTCTATCTTCAAAGTAATTTAACCAATAATTCAGGTAGAAATTTCAGGCCCCCAATTATGCAGGTCTCAAGTCTTTGAACAAAATATCCGGGAATTATTGTTGAGAAACTGAGGACCGTAGAATTACGGAACAATCAGTAAGAGTGAAAAATGAGAAGATCATTAAGTAACTATAAAGTTTAAATTTGAAAAAAAAACAATAGGATCACATTTAAACTTTAAGTACTTAATGTAATAAATTAACAAAATATTAAATGCAAAAGGAGAGATATAAAAATGTTGGATTCTATTTTTGTAGCTTCGACCTCAGGTGATACACTCACCCTTGTAACAATGCTTGAAGCTCTGGGTGCATCACTGATACTCGGATTTATCATCAGTCTTGTATATATCAGGACTCATAAAGAGGAGGGCTACTCTGCTGGTTTTACTGTCACGTTAATAATGCTTCCTGCTATTATATCTATAATAATAATGCTCATTGGAAATAATGTTGCCAGAGCCTTCAGTCTGGCAGGAGCCTTCAGCTTGATCAGATTCAGAAGTGCTCCGGGAGATCCAAAGGATATTGCATACGTCTTCTTTACACTGGCCGTGGGTTTGGCTTGCGGAATGGGTTATCTAGTCTGCGGAGCAATATTTGCTGTTGTATTATGTCTTTTAATGATATTACTCCAGAGTTTAAAGTTTGGTAAACCTAAAAGCTTATCCATGCTGCTTAAAATAGCAATTCCAGAAGATCTCAACTTTCAGGGACTCTTCGATGACATTCTTGAACGATATACAAATTCCTGGAGCTTAAAACGTGTTAAGACTGCCGACTTTGGCACCATATTTGAGGTTATTTATATAATTGATCTAAAGTCTTCTGATGTGCAGAAGCAGTTTATTGATGAACTTAGATGCAGGAATGGAAATTTAAATATATCCCTTACCATGAAGGAATATGAGGATAAAGTTCAATAAATCTGCACATAAAATAATCCAATAATTTACATTCAAAAGTGATGTGCAGATAATACAAATCAGAGTGTAATTCATGTATAGTATATAGAATATTTTTTTTACGAAATGTCAAAATATCTACTAGGTATTTTTATTTAATACCAACTGACACTTTCCCGGCACGCAAGGAGGGATAAAATATGGCTAAAAAAGGAATGAGAAGGCCTGATCCTTCAGAACCACACGGAACAGAAAGTAATCACTCACAGCATTTTCAGAAAAATGATGTAAGACCTGTCCCTGAAATTCAGGGAAAAGCCAAGACAGGAAATAAAAAGGCCGGTCCCATATAATCTAAAGGTAAGACACCCAGTAAATGAAGTGAACCCCTTTCGTTAAACCCCAAACGAACGAAAGGGGTTTTCTAATGTCAGTATGCTCAAAGAACTTCCCAAGGAGGTTAAAACTATATAACCTAAAAATAAGAATTAAAATACTGCAAGACACGATATACGAACTATGATCAGCCAATTAGCCAATGACAAAGTTAGTGTACTCTTTTCCTCACACTCCATGGAAGAAGTTGCGCGTATAGCTGACAGGCTCATCCTGATTCATTCAGGAAAAATTGCTGCCCAGGGGAAACCGGAAGATTTGTTGAATCAGTATCAGGTTGAAAATCTGGAAGATCTGTACATGAAACTAACTGATATTGAATAAATCAATAAAAATTATTACTGATATCACAAATAACGGAGGTTTATTATGAAAACGATTTTTAAGTTAACTATGAAATTTGCATATCGTGACCCCTTTATGTTATTCTGGTCCATCCTTTTGCCCATTGGAGGACTTATCGGCCTAGGCCTTTATGTATAGATTCCTGGATACTCTTCAAGAATTTTAACTGGTATGATGGCTACAAGTATAATGTTTTACTCGCTTGTCACCACATCTTTTACTGTACTATCAAATCGCCGGAGAGGTGTATATACCTTACTTAGAGTGACCCCGATGCCGCTGTGGAGATATATTATATGCGTATCGGCAGCCTGGACTCTTATTTCCTTTGCCTGTGGCACTTTAGTATTTGTAACTGGTATCCTGTTCTTTAAAATTCACGTATCCATATTATCAATTTTTATGTTGATACCTGTAATACTTATTGCAAATATTGGCTACGTTTTGTTAAGTTTCTTCATTGCAAACCTTAGTGGTAAGGAAAGTCATATCAGCATGTTAACAAACCTTCTGATACTACCGCTGATGTTTTGCAGCAGTGCCTTTTATTCTCTGGAGAATGCCCCTATATTTATAAAGGCCATAAGCAAATTTAATCCTTTTCAAACCTAGAGGTAATCAATGTATTGCAATATCTGAATATTATATATATACCTGCTTCACAGTATTGGATATAATGAGGCTTCCTCCTTGGCTATTCTGTCCTCAAGAATACTGAAAACCCTGCTTGACTCTGCTTTGAAGCCTTCGATATCGGCTGTAATTTTAGACCTGGTATTATACTTTTCCTTATATTGTGTAAAAACCTCGCTTATTTCACCCATCTCGTCTATGTATAAACCAGCGGTATTTCTGACCTGGCTTGATTCATTTCTGAGCAGAACAGGGTACATATACTTATCTTCAGTGTTAAGATGAATTTTTAGCTTGCCGGCTAATGTGTTAATCAGCAAGGCAGCCTCATTTGCCTCACTTTCCAGGTTATTACCTGTAATAAGGGTTTTAATGTTTTTTATAGCTTCACTTATCTCATTATGCTGTCTTTTTAAAGAATCGATATTTATCATTGGAATCACTCCCTTGTATTAATTAATTATTTATTATGGAATTATTTTACCCCACACCTTTAATACAAGCTGTGATTCCAATCACAATTTATTCAAAAATTATACAGCCTAACCCATACTTCATAATCCCTTATTATAATTGTAGTTTACTTAATTGATTTCATATACTGCTTATGCCCATACTCTCTGGTCACTAGTTTTTTATTAGAAAAGCAGGAGTTATAAAAAAGCCCCCGCTCTTGAATATTACTTGTCTGGTTGATGTTTAGTTGTTCTCTGTCACTAGTCCTTTACTCAGATACAAGACGTTTTTCTCCGGTAATTTCCTGTATTGGCTTAATGTCTTGAGTAAACTCCATAGTCCCTAAATATTCGCCTTTTTCATTTCTTACTGCAAAGTAACGGATATGGACATATCTGTTTCCCATTTTAATCCAGAAATCCTCATGATCCTTCTTTCCGGATTTCAGGTCCTCAACTATCCCCTCAACTATATGGACACTGGCCGGTGGATGACAGTTTTTCACTTCTCTGCCTATAACGGTCTTAGGTCTTGCAAAAATTCTATCTTTCCCCTGAGTAAAATACTTAACATAACCGTCCTTATCCACAAATGTTATATCTACAGGCAAGGTATTAAGCATTGCGTTTATTTCCTCTGGAAGAAGGATTCCCGCATCAAACTTAATATATCCGTTATTCGATGGCTTTTCACCCTCTTCCTTGACTTTTTGCTCAACATTTACCTTAACAGGGGCCCATTTTGCCTTAGGCTCGACCAGACAGTATCCTATTTCAGAACTGTCTTCCTGTATCTGAAGCCACTCATCCTCTGACAGAGTATCCAGAACCATTGGAAACAATATGCTCTCTTCCTTGAAAATCATTTCATTTACCCGGTTACACACCTCTTCAGCCTTATGAATGACTTCCTCTCTGTTAATTGAGTCTTCAGCAAGAGCTTTAAGTACTTCTTTAATAGTATCCCTTATTTCATCATCAACACCCCACATAACCTTGGGAGGAGCCGTTATCCCGTACTTCTCCATATATGGAAACAGCAGATTTTCTTTTCTGGAGTAATGCTTATCTATTTCCCCAAGCTTTTTAAAGTTTTTAATCAGAGAATTGGCATTTTCCTTACTGCCGGTATTTTTAAAAGCCTCAATATCTGGTTTGATTTTTTCATTTACCAAAGCTTCAATGGCCCTGTTTTCAAGCTTAAAAGTATGCACAGGATGTCCAGGCGTCTCCTCTGGTTTCTGAGGTCTGTGTATGTCCTCAATAGAACCCTTGAATACTGCCGCATGTACATCACACAGGTTTTGGATTTCCTGAATTGGCACACCCTCCATTATAAGCGCCTGCTCCATTTCAGAAATCTCCGAAGGAGAAATACCCTTAATAAGCTCTTCAAATCTGGCTTTTACCTCCTCCACTGATTTTCCATTGTGAAGCTCCATAATTATTTCCTTCAGCACCTTTTGTCTGTATTCCCGATTATTTATTACTTCACTCATAAGTACCTCCTAATCCTTTATTCTGAAACCACACTCTTCCAGTTTCTTTTTAAATATTGCCAAATCTATGCCTTTCATAACCGCTCCTTTCGGAATTGTCATAAATCTCCCGGCTGTATTGAGCACAGCCGGATTAGTAATTTGGTCAAAACCCAGTTCCTTAAGGGTGTTCATAATTTCTGGATTCTCCTTACACAGTTCATAAACAGAGTTAGAAAGATCAATAATTTTATCCATATAATCCTCCTCATTATTACCATCATTAAATAAAATCACTTAATATGCACTCAGACTAAAACGCATCACCTTAAATAACACTTTATTCATACCTTTTAAATAAAATATTGTTCTCCAGATGAATGTGCTCAAACAGATCTCCTTCAATTTCCTGAAGCATTGAATATGCAAGTATATAGGATTTGCAGCCATCGTCAGGAACAGAATAGCCTTCTGTTATTTTTCTTAATTCCTTTAGAATATCTCCAGCCCCTTCATGCTCATCCTCTGATTCCTTTAATACCTTAAAAATTTGGCTTTGCAGCTCCTTGGATGGGGTTAAATCGTTTTTACTTATAAGAGGAAACAGCAGCTCCTCCTCTTTGATAAGATGCTGCTCAAGCTCAGTTCTCAACGCATTAAACAGCTTATGCACATTGAAAAGCTCCTGATGATTAGCCCCATGAGCCCTCAGTACTTTTGATATCAACTCCCCAGTTTCAGGAAGAGCCCTTCGTAAATAGGCGTGATGGGTGTTCACAATATAATCTATAAGCTCTGAAGATTTCATTTCTCTGAAATTGTTCTTTGTTGAAAGCTCTCTGGTCTGATGGTATGCCTCTTCCAGCTTCTGCATTATCTCTGCTTCATTCAGGTCCTGTTCCTTGATTGCCGCTGAAAGGGGTCTATTTCCTCCGCAGCAGAAATCTATATTATATTTTCTAAATACTTCACTGGCTTTCGGAAGTATTGAAACGATTTCACCGATACTCTGTAATGTGTTAAAATTAGTCATATTAGCCCCCTTCTGCGCACGAAGCGCGTTACGTGTATAAATAATAGTAAAAAGTAGTAATATATAGCTGCTTAACAGGTTGAAAATATGTTATTCTCAATAACTGATTACCAGCGACTATGTCAGTTGCCTGACATAAGCTCCGCAAAGACCATTCCGGCTTTTTCAGCAGTCTCCAGGCCTTCTTGTCTGTCGAACTTTACTCTCAGTGGGAACAACTGTTCATTTACACCCAGATTGGCAACCAGGTAATTTTGATTAACAACCCTGAAGCCTGCGTCAGCCAGGTAACTTTCAATATGCACGGTCGCTTCCCCGCTCCATCCATATGAGCCAAATGCTGCTGCCAGTTTGCCTTCTGCCTTAATACCTTTTAATTCCTTCAAAAGTTCCTCTACTTTTCCCACCATGTCGGCATATTTTGTAGAACTGCCTACCAATACACCATCAGATTCCCTGATTATTTGAATAACTTCCTGTATATCTGCATTCTTCAAGTTGAATACGGATGTTGCAATACCATTACCCTCAAGGCCTTCTGCCAATTTCTGTGCTACCTTTGCAGTATTTCCGGTCATAGTGGAAAATACAATTGCAGCCTTTTTTAATTTATCTCCTGTACTGCTCATCTCATCGTAAAGCTTAATAAATGAAGCAGCATCCTTTCGGAGTATATAGCCGTGAGAGGGTGCAATTACATCAATATCCAGCTCCATGATTTTTTTCAGCATATTCCTGACATAGGGTCTGTGTGGGCCCATGATAAGCTTGTAATAAACCTTGAAATCTTCCAGATACTCTCCCCTGGCCAGGTCGTTGAATAATTCTTCACAAGCTATATGCGTACTGAAGATATCACATGGGAATAGAGTTTTATCTTCAACGGAATAGGTAATCATTGTTTCCTCAGTATGAAGGAATGGTGTTTCGAAGAATTTTAGTGTTCTACCTCCAATATCAAGGGTATCTCCGTCATTAACAATAATAAATTCTCTGTTATGCAGCTTGAACATGTCCTTTAGCAGCTGGCTTCCCAGTTCTGTTGTAACGATTTTTGCATTCACTGCCCTGGCTGCCAGCGCAGGAAGTGCGCCTGCATGGTCAGGCTCAACATGATTGATTACAATGTATTCAATTTCCTTAGGATTAATAAGTTTTTGAAGATTATCAACAAATTCTCTGCCGAAAGCGATATCTACAGTATCAATAACTGTTGGTTTATCTGTCATTAACAGATAGCTGTTGTATGTTGTTCCTCTTTCGAGAATAAGTCTGTGAAAAGGTACCTTTCTGTTGTCAATCTTTCCTACCCAATAAGTTTTTTCATTTAATTTCATAGTCATCTGTGACCTCCTGTTCTTTGATGAGTTAAGAATACAACAATATTGAAAATAAAACTGTGATTTGAATCATACTTGGTGAAAAATATTTCGCAAAAACAAAGGTCGGTCCTATTTGTTTGAGAATTTACAAGAAGTAAGATGACATAGAAAAACTGCCTATCCGGTAATCACCAGACAGACAGCCTTTTCATATCCAATATTATAACTTTTTTATTTCCTACCACTTCAATAATACCCTCGTCCTGCAACAGACTCATTTTACGGCTTACCGTTTCCCGGGTAAGTCCGATATAGTTAGCAATACCTTCCCGACTCATGGGAAGTTCTACCAATATTCCCCGTTCATGAGGTTTGCCGTACTTTTCACTGAACTCAATGAGAACCGAGTTTACCCTTAATTCCACGTTTTTAGTCCCCAGACCCTCAATTGTGTTTTCCAGCCTAACCAATCTGCTGCACAGCTCCTCCATTACCTTGAAACTTAGTTCGGGGTATTCCCTCATCAACTGCTGGAAGTCTCGTTTATTTATACTGCAGATACCAGTATCCTCAAGAGCCTCAGCATTATAACTAGCCTCACGGTTTAAAATAAGATTTTTCTCTCCGAAAAAGTCTCCTTCTGAAAAAATGTATAGAATATGCTCTTTTCCCTCACTAGAGTTTCTATATGCCTTAACACGCCCACTGTTTATTATTATCAGACTATCAGGCTTTGACCCTTCCATTACGATTAATTCGCCTTTTTTATACTGTCTTCTGACTATAAGAGTTGAAACCCTGACTATTTCCTCCGGACTAAAGGATGAAAAAATAGGTACTTTTTTTGAACACATTTTATTCTGACAGCTTTCACAGGCACATTTATAGCAGCTCATAAAACCTCCGTAATACTACAATTTCTTTTATACATCACTCTATATATTACCTTGTATATTTATCAGTTTACTCTAATTATTTGACTCTATCCTGAGAACTCTATGAACGTCATTGCCTCGTTATATAACTATTTTATCAGCTTATTGTTCATTATACAAAATAACCTTCAAATTGATTAACCAAAATCAAATTGAAGGTTATACACTTCATCTATATTATAAATATAATTTACTCTTTTCTGATTACCGGAAACAAAACACCCGTTTCAAGCTCCTCCGGATCAGAAACACTTTGTTCATCCTTTATATATCTTTCAATACTGGGACCCGAAACCTTATATTCAGGATGGGCTGAAAGCTAGCTGCAAATGGCATCGTATGCATCTTTAATACGGTCGTATGGTCCAATATGAGTAGTTGCAACGCAGAGCTGGGCAGGGATATTCTTTATTTCCGGATGGTCTCCTGATACCTGTACCTGAGCCTCTACTTCCATACTTTCATATGAGAATTCTTCCCCCAGATATATGAGCTGGGTTGCTCCGGCTCTGACCATACCTTTCATTGCTATCTCATTGTGAAGCTCCTGAAATAAATTATGAATTTCTCCCACATTAATTGTCTTCCGAATTCCAAACACCTTCTGAGGGGGTGTTTCCATTACTATAACGTGATATCTTTCCTGAACCATGTTTATACCCTCCATTCTAATGATTTCCTCCTCCATTTTGCGCAATGTTTTCCTGAGGCTGTGCAGTTCTTCACAGGTTTTTACCATTCTGTCGTGAATACGTTGTACCAATACCTCCTGAGGCAGTGTCAGTAATTCTGAAATCTGCGCAAGAGTGAAACCATAACTCTTTAAGGTCTCAATTTTCAAGAGTATGGTCAGCTGTGATTGATCATAGTATCTGTACCCGTTTTCTGTACCAGTGTACACTGGGCGCAGAAGTCCTATAGCATCATAGTGCCTCAGCATTCTAGAAGAAACGTGACTCAGCCTGGAAAATTCGCCAATGGTATACATAGAATTCTCCTTTCGGAAATAGGTTTGAACCGGTTCATTCATATACTACACCTTATCATAATGTTAAAGTCAAGTAAAATATTATTCTATCTTTTCATTGAAACAGGTAAATTAAATTCTTATTCTATATTTTTTTGTTTTCAGCTGTAGCAATAATCCTTGGAGTACGTGATTGTGTGTGACCTTTGGATTCATACATTCAGATAAATTAGTCGTTTACATTGATGTGATTTATACAAGTACTGGAATAATTATACAACAAAAATTTTTCAACAACCAGCTCTTACCTTATATTGGGTACTAAATCAAAGGATGTTTGTGACTGAACTGGATATTATTGAACGTTATAAGGATACTGTTTTCAAAATAGCATATGCTTATTGTAAAAACAAAAGTGATTCTGAGGATGTCTTTCAGGAGGTATTCCTCAGATATTTCCGAAAAGGACCTGTATTCAAGGATACAGATCATGAGAAAGCGTGGTTTGTAAGAGTGACCATAAACTGCTGTAAAAAACTATTACTTTCATCCTGGTTCAGAAAAGTACTGCCACTTGAAGATTAACTGACCTTTGAAAGTCCGGATGAAAGTGACTTATTCTATGCAGTAATGGACTTACCTGCCAAATTGTTGTACACCTGTACTACTATGAAGACTACAGAATATATAAAATATACTCAAGCTTCGGTATATCCCCAGCTGACAGCATTGATATCTACTGTCTGCCAAATAACTTACTGAATATTCCGTTTAAAATTAAATATGGCGATATCCTTCTCCAATCCATCAGCTATCTAAATGGCCAGTTACTATTACTCTTCAGTTTGAAGCTCCCATTGACATTAATACTGTCAAGGCATTAGTTATTAATCCGGTATATGCTGATGAAGCTGTGGAGATACCCCTGAAATAAAACTGGTAACTGCGGGTGCTATTACCGATAATTAACCTGGAACTTTACAGGCAAACTTTCTGTTTGGTATCTCCCTCAATTTTCCCGATACCATAGCCATAGCAAAAGGATTGGTACATGCTTGTAATTATTAAAGAATTCAGACAATTTCTTTCTTCTTCACTCAGTCCAATATCCATTGTCCTCATAAAATTTCTTGTCTTCTCCTTAGCAATAAGCTTTATGGCTTCTCTTGTCCCTGCAAGGTCTTTTTCAAGTTTCTCTTTACCCTGATGCAAATATTCCTTTATAATAGCCTCAAACTTTTCTGATGGTGAGGTATTTTTTACTTCTTCCATTTTACCCTCCTAGTAATAATTACCGGCGTGCAATTGATCATACATCACTGCCAGTTTGATATTACTAAGTGTTACCATATTTGCATTTAATATACATGTATCGGGTAATTAATACTTTATAAGTCCCTCCGGACACTGGGGAAATTTTACTGAACTGCCGGACTACTGTTTTCCTGTATCAGATTTGATTTTATAATTTTTTTGACACTCTTTTCAAATTTTGTTCTGGCGAGCATTACCTGGTGTGAACACCCCAGGCACTTTATTCTGAAATCAGCACCTGTTCTGATTACCTCCCATTGTTTACTTCCACAAGGGTGCTGCTTTTTCAGTTCAACCACATCTCCTACTGCAAATCTATCTGCCATGCTATTCCTCCCTAATGACTGCGGTCCTGTCATAAAACTCGAGACCTGCTTTTTCAAAGGCTTCTATTATCTTAATTCGTATTCTTCTCTCAACTTCCCACTGTTGATTTGGATAGGTACGGGCAGTAATTCTCAGATTAACACCGTGCTTGCCAAACTCTGTTACTCCCAGAATTCTTGGTTCTTCAGTAAATACTGAGAATTCCTCCTTTACTTCATCGCATACTTTCTGGACTGTTTCATATACCTTTCCCAAACTAGTAGAATAGGCAACAGGTATATCAACTATAACCATTTTGTTATCTCTTGTGTGGTTAGTAACCCTTTTTATCTCACCATTGGGGATGATATACAGATCCCCATTGGAATTTTTCAGTCTGGTGACGCGAAGCTCCATATTCTCAACAGTTCCAGTCATTGTATCAATAGTAACAAGATCACCTACAGCAAACTGGTCCTCCAATAATATGAAAAACCCTGAAAGCGTATCCTTTATCAGGCTTTGAGCACCAAGGCCAATAGCAACGCCACCTATCCCCGCTGCGGCAAGTACTGACTTTAAATTTAAAACATCAGTTAATATCATCAGAATTGCCCATATATATACAACATATTTAAATACGCTGGCAGTTAAAGTAGCCATCGTATCCAGCTTCTTTTCGCTCATCTTAATATTTAAGTTTTTTTGCTTTTCAAACAGCTTTCTAATAATTTTCTTGCCAATCTTAACTATTACGATAGCAGCTGCTATTATAAGGACAATTTTAACAGCCTTAGAAACCGGGCCGTAAAATCCCCCCAGAAACTCTTTCAAATAAATTTCCAGTTCTATAAGCACTGAATTCTCCTTCATATTATACCCTTCGAATTTTTTTAAGCTACTTGTTCCAGTATGTTTTAGTATATTTTAACATACCGCCACAAGCCTTTCAAAGAGCTTCAAATGAAATTTGTCTTTCCTCCACAAATTTTCCGGATGCCATTGAACCCCCAATGTAAACTTCTTACTCTCATTACTTATGGCCTCAATTATTCCATCCTCAGAATAAGCATTTATAATAAATCCCGGAGCTACCTCTCTGACAGCCTGATGGTGAAAAGAATTAACTTTAAGGCTTTCTCTCCCGAAAATTCCATGTAAACAGGTATTTTTAACTATCTCAATACCATGAATCTGATGCCACCTTGGAGCCAGTTGACTATGCTGAATAATCCTATTATCAGCATTATTCTCTGCATAAATGTCCTGAAAAATACTTCCACCGGCTGCTATGTTCATAACCTGAATTCCTCTGCATATACCAAGCAGAGGTTTGTTTACTGAGAGAGCCTGTTGTACCAGAAACAGCTCCATGCTGTCCCGGATAGGCGAAATTTCCCTGGAGTAAGGCATATTACTTTGTCCAAAATACCCTGCGTCAACATCGGGGCCTCCGGATAAGATTATACCATCACATATGTCCAGATATTCCGCCCAGACGCTTTTTTCCTCTGTTACAGGAATAAGAACAGGAACTGCACCGCACTGAATAAGGGCCTCATAGTAATCATCCTTTATATTACTTATACCCTTTTCAAAATCAAATGCCGTTGTAATACCAATTACAGGCTTACCTTTATACATTCGGAAATCTCCCCTTATAAAAATTTATAACTCCGTGTCCGGAATTTATCTCCTTATAATTATCCAATAAGCTAAAAAAACGGCTCTCCAACGCAGAAACGCTCTGGAAAACCGTCTTCAGTAATTTCATCTTCTATTTATTGCTTTTCAAACATGCTCTTGTCAACTCCGCACAATGGACATACCCAATCATCCGGAATATCTTCAAAAGCAGTACCTGGTGCTATTCCACTGTCAGGATCACCTTCTGCAGGATCATAAACATAACCGCAAACTGTACATACGTATTTATCCATCGTTTATCCACTCCTTGTGTAAAAGTCTTTGTTATATTAACTATATACAACTTTTTTACATATTTCTATAGTTAATATTATATATATTCCCATGTTATATATAATATAACACGTTTTATTTAATATAACATCTTTTTTTATAACTTTTTTCCGGTCTGTTTGCTTTTTGATGCTTTGAAGCCTTATATTTGACCAAATTACCGCATTTACTCTTATTTTCTTCTTTTATTTCGGCAAAATTATTGCTATTTTCATTTATAAAGGCTTTTATGTCGTTGTAAACATAGTTTTCAAGCTTTTCCAGTCTGGTAATTACATCATCATACCTGCCCATATAAGTACACCTTCAATTATCCATCCCCACGGATTGAGTTAATAACTAATACCATTATATGCATCATATGACAAAGGGGCACTTATTTTATTATTTTATTATCTGCGATTTCTGAACAGAATCAGTAATCCACCAAAAATAAGTATGGCCGGTATTAAATATAATCTTAAGAAGGAAATTCTTCCAAGTGACATTGCAAAAAATATAAGTGATAATCCGCCCAGTATAAATACTGGTATAAGAAGCCCTTTTTCTCTTGAACCGAACAAATACAGTTCAAACAATCCAACTGCTACTGCGAGGATAAATCCAGGCCACATGTAAGACCATATACCAAACAGCATGGATATCTGACAGGTCAGACCCATTACCAGTAGAATGCCTCCAGGGACCAGCAGCCCCGCATCCTGAGTTTTAGCAGTAAAGTATGAGTAGTGGAAAATCAATCCGGGTATTATCAGAAACATTGGCCAAAATCTGGAAAACAAAAACCCTATATCAAAAATATCAAAGTATATTTCAAATATACCAAAATTTCTTAGCAAAAATGCTATACCAATCAGTATTAAAACCAATCCGACAATCATTGTGCCATTTCGTCTATTATTCATAAAACCCTCCTTAAGTTTACCCTATAACAACTATTATCATATACTCAAATAGTCAATTCATACGCATAGCTTCAAAATATCCAGGACACTTTATTGTCTCGCTACATTATATTATAAGGGGAAATTTAAGAAAAGTCTGAAAGTTCACCATAAATTCATAAAACAAATATCAAGCATAGTATATAGACAATTTCAGTTACTCCCGTACTATTAAATTAATGGCTTACCCACATAAAACTTGATGGAAATAATACGGCTCACACAAGGTTCCAGGCGTCGCACAATACCCGACAACCTGCCTCGACTTAAAGCTCAAAGTTACCTTTCATTCACAAGTTTATTTCTCTGATCTTCATCGGTTTGTACTGAAATACTGTTTCCCAGCGTGTCGTCACGGGATATTCTCCAAAGGACATATTTAAGTCCATCTGATATAATATCAGCCATTTTCATAACTGTTCCAAGCCGTGTATTCTGTAGTATAAGAAAATCCATAAATCCGCTGAAATTCACAATTCCGGTTATATGCATGTCACCTATAGGCTGCAAATCCTTGTTAACTGCTGACCCAGGTTTAATTGGGCCTCGTCCCACAGTTATATGCCCTATATGGTCAGCCCTTCCCAGACAGGCATCAATTGCAATTACAAAGGGGTCACGAAAGCTCTGATATATATGTTTAATTGTTTCCTCAAGATTTTTTGCATGAACAGGTACATCAAGATTTCCAAATACATGGACGTTTTTTTGCCTCAGATTCCTCAATTTATGCCCTACAATAGGTCCCAGGCTGTCGCCGGTTGACCTGTCTGTTCCAATACATACAAATACAATTTCACGGTTTTTATTCGTTCTGCATTCCTTTATTTGCTGGTACACTGCTTCTGAGAATAATGCAAAGGCATTTACTGCAGCCGTATCGATATACTTTGGGTTAGTTAATTTTATTCCGAAACTCATCCTTTTCTCCATTTCCAGCCCATAAGCAAACATGTGCTCAGGGCAAAAATTAATTATTCATAGTATTGACAGAAATTGTGCTGGTTAACATTTTTATAATCATTTCAGTTTTTTTTTAATAAACTATGTTAAAATATATGTAGTTTCGGTTGTTACCTATGATATTTTCCAAAGTTTTAATAGAGAGGTTGATTTTATTGCCACAAAAATTTAAGAAAAAGCTGGGTACTGAAGCTTGTAATTTCATCGAAAGTATTATTGACGGTATGCAAGACTGGGTACGCGTTATTAGTAAGGATGATACCGTTATTTTTGTAAATAGATCCATGCGGCAAGCTCTGGGCAATATAGATATAGTAGGCAAAAAATGTTACACCACTCTGGGTCGTAATTCACCATGTCCAAACTGTCTATCAAGAAAAAACCGATCCGACTGGTCAGCAAGTAAGGAAGAAATTATTAACGGACGATATTTTTCTGTTACAAGTTCGCCTCTCAGAAATCAGGAAACAGGTGAGATAGAAGCTGTTATAGAAGTCCTTCACGATATTACCGACCTAAAAACTCTCAGCAAGGAGCTGGAAAATCAAAACAGGAAATTAAGAGCCGACCTGTCAATAGCCCGCAGATTACAATGCAGTCTGCTTCCAAATAAACAACTGTCAACAGATAAAATTGATTTCAGTTTCATATATAAGCCATGTGAATCATTGGGCGGCGATTTCCTTGACATATATCAGATTGATGAAAGTCATATTGGTATTTATATTGCTGACGTGTCCGGGCACGGAATTGCAGCCTCCATGTTAACAATGTTTCTCCGGACTGCTTTGGATAAGACTCTTTTATCTCCATCCAAGGCTCTTGAAGAACTCTACAGGTATTTTAGTAGAAATGGCTTTTCGGATGAGCTGTATATAGCAATTTTTTATGGGATAATTAACATATCTGATTATACATTTACATATGCAAATGCAGGTTTGAATGTTTGCCCCATTATCTTTTCACAGCAAAATATTCAAATACTAAGAGCACCTGGAATTCCAATAAGCAATTGGGTTGAAAATCCGGAATATGTTGAGGTAAAAATTGATATACATCCTAATGACAGAATGTTTTTTTACACTGACGGTATAATAGAAATTAGAAACTCTGAGAATTCTCAATTTGGCGAAGAAAGAATCGTACAACACCTGCTTGAAGCTGATAGTGAACCCTCCATAGCTTTATCGGGGCTCATTGACAAAGCCATTGCTTTTTCAGGTAAAAAGGATTCCAGTGAAATTATTGATGATATTACGGTAGCTTTAATAGAAATAAAGTAAACTAATATCAAAGACTTTTTTTTCTTATTAAGTCAGTGCCACAGTATAGTAGGAGGTTTATAAATGTTACTTGATGAAATCTTGTCAGAACTGGAGAGATATAGGCAAATGGGTTATGCCATTCCACATCCCTCAATTATTAAAACACCGGAACAGATTGATGGAATCAGAGAAAGCGGTAGGATAACCACAGAAATACTTGATCTGCTGGAAAAGGAAGTTCGACCTGGCATGACTACTGCCCAGATTGATAAACTTGTATATGAATACACTACAGACCATAATGCTATTCCTGCGCCTCTGAATTATAATGGATTTCCCAAAAGTGTATGTACTTCCATCAATAATGTCGTCTGCCATGGTATTCCCAGTGAAAAGACAGTCCTGAAACCGGGGGATATTGTAAATATAGATGTTTCAACCATTCTTAACGGCTATTTTTCAGACGCATCCAGAATGTATTTAATTGGCGAGGTATCCCCTGAAGCCAAAAGGCTTACAGAAATCACGAGACAGTGCCTCGATTTAGGGACAGAACAGGTAAAGCCCTTCGGAACCATAAATGATATTGGTAATGCCATTGAACCTTTTGCAAACCAAAATGGCTATACGGTGGTACGTGATTTAGGTGGACATGGAGTGGGACTGAAATTTCATGAAGAACCCCACATTGACCATTTCCAAAAGCCAGGCAAAGGCTTATTAATGCTCCCCGGAATGGTTTTTACAATTGAACCGATGATAAATGCAGGCGGTCACAGTGTAAAGCTGGCCCATGACAAATGGACTGTTCTTACCAGAGACGGTTCATTATCAGCCCAGTGTGAGTACACAATTGCAGTTACAGCCACAGGTTATGACATACTTGCACGGTAAAAATAATAATATACAGAATTAATATATTACAGTATAAAATTTGTATTCTGAATCGATATTACAGCATACTATCAGGGCGGCGTTTCTGGTGAAACACCGCCCTTGCATTTACTTTTCAGTTTCTAAAAACCATTGTGCCAGTTTATCAATTCCCTCACCGGTCTTACAGGAAATTTCTATAATCTCGGCCTTTTCGTTCAGAGCTCTTACACCCTTATAGAAGCTGTCTCTGTCAAAATCTATATACGGTATCAGGTCTGTTTTATTCAAAACTATTATATCGGCCAGTTCAAACATTGAAGTATATTTGTAGGGTTTGTCATGCCCTTCCGGAACACTTGCAATTACCATCTTTATTCCTTCTCCCAGATCAAAAGAGGATGGGCATACGAGATTTCCTACATTTTCAATAAACAGTATTGCTCCATCGTCAAGCTTTAAAGTCTCCACTGCTGTTTTAATCATATTGGCATCAAGATGACATCCTCCGCCTGTATTGATTTGTATTACAGGTTTCCCAAGCTTGTCTATCTTTTCTGCATCTATACTGGAAGCAATATCGCCTTCAACTACAGCCACACTGGCCTTGTCGCCAAAAGCCTCAATTAACCTTAAAATAGTACTGGTTTTACCAGAACCTGGCGAAGCCATTATATTAACAGCCTTAATATTCTTTTTTCTGAAAAATTCTCTGTTTTCTTCTGCAAGCTTGTCGTTAGCATGCATTATATTTTTCATCACTTTAACTTCCATAAGTGCCTCCGTAATTTATTTTTATTAATATAGCATAACTTAAATTCATTCACACAAGAGGTGTCGAATATAAAAATGTAATGTAAACTCTTAAATATCTAAATGTTTCCCCTTTCCTTTGCGGTCATCTCTGTACATATCACCTCTGTTCAAAACAGGCAGGTTCAGACCAAACTTTACAGAAACCATCCTTATTATTAATACAAATATAATACATATGTAAGTGTTTAAATTAATATTTATATTAGTATGAAGCATATAGAACAGTACCGATCCCAGTATTGATGGAATTGCATAAATCTCACTTCTGAATATCAATGGTATTTCATTGACCAGAATATCTCTTAATATACCTCCGCCAACTCCGGTTATCACTCCTGCAAAAACAACTCCCAGCAAAGGCAATCCGAATTTTATTGCCTGATATGTGCCTGTAACAGTAAACACACCCAAACCAATAGCATCAAATAAAATTATAACAGAAATTATTCTGTTTACAAATTTGTATAGTATACAAGTTATTACCATAGCAGCAGTTATAGCAGCAAAGTACTTCCATTCTGTAAAAAATACAGGTATGTTTCTGCCAATAACCACATCCCTGATTATTCCTCCGCCTGAAGCGGTTATCATAGCCAAAACGTATATTCCAAACAAATCAAGCTTGTTTCTTATGCCTACAAGGACTCCTGATACAGCAAAGGCTACTGTTCCGATTATATCAACAATGTTAAAGAGTATCATAAAACTTCCCTCAGGCATATATCCGTACTCCCCTCCGAAATATTCATACTTCATGATATGTTTATTCCAGAGAGGTAGTGAAAGCTAAGAAAGTAACAACCCTCCACTGTTCCTTGTTCATTTCAAATTACTTCGGTGGATGCTGTTTGGTATACTTTTTATTTATTCAACCTCCAGGCTTTCTATATAGAATTCCTTTCCTTTATCAGTGGGCATGCCCAAACCGCCGCACTTTGGACAGTCAAAGCCCTTAGCTGGTTTTTCAAAAATCTCTCCGCACTCTCTGCATTTAAACTGAGCCTTCACCCTGTTGAATACAAGCCTGGCTCCTTCTGCTGCAGTACCCTCACTCATTATATCAAAATACATTTGGACTGAATCATCCAATATTGTAGACAAATCGCCAATAACAAGCCGGATTTCAATAATTCTTGAAGCTCCAACCCTTTTTGCTTCTTCCAGCGCAATATTTAGCATCGATTTTGTAACGGCATATTCATGCATACTTATCATCCTTAGTTATGTCACAATTATATTTAAACTTGTATGTCTGTCATATCCGATATTCAAACCTGTCAGACGAGGTTTATTATATCACTTTTGCCCTATAATTAATACACTATGGACAGTTTTACCGATATTTATATATATTCCCTTGTCCTTTTGGAGACTTCTTCGTTTTTCCTACTTCATTACGTATTATGAAAGTAAATCGGTTACAAATGTTTTTTTACTATATTTTGTACAAAAAAAGGACGCCTCTCAATAGAAATTAATCCTATTTTGAGGCAGCCCCCTTTATAAATTCCGTTATTTAAATACTTTTTCCAACAGACTTACGCAGTAACCTTGTTCTCATCTTTTGCTTCAGCTTCTTTATCTGCTTTCTTTTCAGGCTGAACAATCTTCAAAGTTTCTTTAGTTGAAGCTGCTGTCTTGTGAGATGCACTTGCAACAATGCACTTCTTAGGGCAGGCTTCTACACATGCGTTACAGATAACACATTTAAACTGATTTATCTCCCAGGACTTTTCAGCCTTGTTAACAACGATTGCATTTGCAGGACACTTTCTCTGACATATTCCGCAGAAAATGCATTTATCTATCTCGCAACCTTCTATTTGCCCTCTGGAGTCCTTGAAAGGTTCTCTTTTTTCAAAAGGATACATTCTGGTCGCTGGCTTAGACACCAAATTTTTAAATATGTTCTCAACCATCTTTAACATACTAACCCCTCCAATCCAATTAAATAAATACTATCTTTCTGTACAGGATATACACGGGTCAATTGTCAAAATAAGCATTGGCACATCTGCCAGCTCACTGCCCGGCAGCATTTTTAAAAGTGAAGGTATATTCTGGAAGGTTGGTGTTCTTAGCCTTAATCTTTCAAGGTTCTTGGTACCATTTGATCTGAGGTAATATAATACTTCTCCTCTCGGCTGCTCAACTCTTGATATAACCTCACCCTTTGGAGGATTACCTTTAACGGGAACAACATGTTCTCCTTCAGGTATCTTTGCTATTGCCTGCTTAATAAGATCTATTGACTGATATACTTCATGCAGTCTTACATAAGTTCTTGCGTAGTTATCACCGTCATTATGAGTAACTGGTTCAAAGTCCAGCTGACCGTAAGCAGCATAACCAGTAGTTCTTAAATCCATTGGTATTCCGGATGCCCTTGCCATTGGTCCTACAGCGCATAGCTCAATTGCATCTGCTTTTGATAATACCCCTCTTCCAACAAGTCTGTGTTTAACGGTATAGTTATTAAGGAAAACAGCCTCAACCTGTTCCAAATCGTGCTTTATTTCATCGACAACTACCAATATTTTATCCATTTGTTCTTTATTCAGGTCACGTCTGGTTCCGCCTATGGTATTGGCAGATATAACAACTCTGGCGCCTGCGGTTTCTTCCATAATATCCATAACCTTTTCTCTGTCTCTCCATACCTGCATGAAAAGGCTTTCAAAACCAAAGGCATCTGCCAGAAGTCCCAACCACAACAAGTGACTGTGTATTCTGTGAAGCTCAGCCCAAATAACTCTCAGGAACTTCGCTCTGTCGGATATCTCTATATTCATCAGCTCTTCGATACCCTGGCAGTAAGCCATAGCGTGCATAACACTGCATATACCACAGACTCTTTCTACTACAAAAACATTCTGTGTGAACTCCTTTGTTTCTGTGAGCTTTTCAAGGCCTCTGTGAACATAACCGATAGCCGGTACTGCATCTACTATTTTTTCATCTTCCATTATCAGCTTAATGTGAAGGGGCTCTGGAAGTACTGGATGCTGTGGCCCAAAAGGTATTACTGTTGAACTCATTCTTTTTTACCCCCTCTTTGTTCAATAGTTATCTGTTTTCTTAAAAACGGTGAACCCAATTCCTCTTCTGATAAGAGCATATGTCCGCCATAATCAATAACTATGCCGGTAATGTTCAAGCCAAAAAGCTCCTTCATTTCATTTTCTACCAGTATGGCGCTGAAAATGATTTTTGAAATACTGGGAACCTCTTCACCTTTTTTGACAGTGACTTTGTAATTTCTCATTTTATAGTCCTTGTCAAAATGATAAATAATATCTATAGTGTCATCACCATTATCTGCACAGGATGCAGTAACAAATCTGTAGCCTTCTATCTTGGCCTTTGATACTTCACCCAACAATTGGTCAGTAGTAATTTCCACTAAATTCTCAATCATGTTAACCTCCTAAGCCGTTTTACGGCTTTAAGCCGAACTTGGCGGCCATAAATTCATAAGTTAGTTTGGAAGACGAGCTTTAGAAAAGTCTTTCAAACCAGCCTTCATTCCGCCGCATACAGCAATTAATTATATCTGAACATATCGCTGTATGCAGCAATTTACTTTAACAAAAAGTCTTAACCTAAAATCCGAAGTATTACTTTTTGCCTTCCAGTTTCATTGCATCTGCCTTTTCGTCCAGCTTACCGATACCCTGAACTATTCCGTCAATAATTGCTTCAGGTCTTGCGCAGCAGCCTGGAACATACACATCTACAGGAATAACATTTTCAATTCCGCCCATTACATTGTAGCATTCCCTGAAAATACCTCCTGTGCAGGCACATGCACCAATAGCAACAACTACCTTCGGATCAGGCATCTGATTGTATATATTCCTTAAAACATGCGCATTTCTTTTATTTGCAGAACCGGTAACAAGCAAAATATCTGCATGCTTGGGATTACCTACATTCACTATTCCCAATCTTTCAGCATCGTACAATGGGGTGAGACAAGCTAAAACCTCAATGTCACAACCATTGCAGCTTGTACAGTCATAATGCATTACCCAGGGTGACTTTTTCCTTGACTTGCTTATTATACCCATACAATTCACCTTTCTTACACTTTGTTAGCCATTCCATATTAAAATAAGAATAGCTCTGACATATGCTTTACTCTTCTATACCTCTGATTTACTTTAGTTCCGGCAGGAGTTAACAAAACTAAACCTGCTCCAGACTAAATCAGATACATCCAAACTATATTAACAAGTGCCGCACCAATACCGGCCACCCAAGTTACTCTTACCATCCACTGCCAGGTCACTCTCGCACTTATATTATCAATTACAATTTCGCAGAAATAACTTGCCAATGCTATTAAAATACCTACCCATATTGGCTTTGCGAAAAACAATGTAATTAATCCCATCAGAAGCACAAGGTCATACCAGTGGGTCAATTCTATCAAAGCCAGCTGAGTACCTGAAAACTCAGTAGTTAAACCTTTTATAAGTTCCTGGTGACCGTGATGTGAAGTTGAAAAGTCAAAAGGTGACTTTCTCAGCTTTATTGTCAAAACATACAGGAACGCAAGGAATACCAGTGGCAGACTGTAAAGCAATGGCTCCTCATGGTTGAATATTTCTGAAATCATAAAGCTTCCAGTAGACTTATAAACTCCAACCACCATTAACAGCAGTACAGGTTCATAAGCCATCATCTGCATTATTTCTCTCTGGGCACCAATTTTACTATATGGTGAACGTACGCTCATTGCTCCCATTATCAATGAAACAGATGAAAAAGCAAGAATAAACATAAGCATCAGCAAATCCTGTTTCAAAACCAGCATAACGAAAGCACCAATTGCAAAGAATAAGTGTCCCATTACATAAACCATTTGAGTCTGGTTTACCGCTATACCCTGCTTGCCCAGCAGCTTGAAGAAATCATAAAACGGCTGAAGCAAAGGAGGGCCAAATCTATTCTGCATTCTTGCAGTTATTTTTCTGTCTATACCAGTTAATAAACCACCAACTATTGGAGCGGCTATTATGGCAATAACAGCAATAATCAAATTGTTGATGCTCATAAGCCTATCACCACCCCTAACATTATAATAATTACAGCACCCGCAATAGCATTAACCCAGAAGGTCAGTTTATTTTCTCCAAATACAGACTGCATATAATAGTTTCTTACAACTACAGTATCAACTTTGTCTCCGGGGCTGATAAATTCCAGACCTCTTAAATCATCGTCAGCATTAGCTCCGCACAAGTATGGAGGTTTCAATCTGCTTGGCTTAATTTTATGTGATATTATTGGAATCGCAACCATCAGCACAAGTATTACAGCAAAGAACATAATAGACGCAAATCCGCCGTAAACAGCAGAGTCAACTTTATGGAGCCAGATTCCCAGACCTGTTCCGGTTAACTCTTCCATGTCAGCCATCTTAAAGGATATTACCTGTGGCTTAACAAACTGATTATATAATGGTGCAATACCTATACTTGCTGCCATTACAAAAGCTATCAATACTGAAAGTGCCGCCTTCATTGAGAAGGATAACTTTTCTATATGGAACTTAGGCTTATAGGACATTGTTAATATAATACCAATCCATTTAGCCCAGAATACAACTGTCAGGGCACTTCCAAGGATAATGAACAGAAGTACCAGCGGTTGATGAACAGCTGTCTCTATGGCCATCCATTTTGTTATAAGCACACCAAATGGAGGTAATAACATTGATATCATACCGATTACAGTGATTACAGTTGTAAACGGCATCAACTTGAATAGTCCCTGCATATCTTCAATATCACGGCTTCCAATACCCAATTCAATGGTACCAACACAAAGGAAGAGAAGACCTTTTGAAACGGCATGGAATATCATTAATAGAATTGCTGCTGCAAGTGATATTCTGGTTCCGATACCTGCACAGCAGATAATAAGGCCCAGGTTTGCAATTGTTGAATATGCAAGAACCTTTTTAGCATTGCTCTGACTAATTGCTATAGCAGATGCTGCTACAAAAGTAAAGCCTCCTACTATCGCAACTAACTTACCGAGAATTGTTCCGGCAAAAGCAGGAGAAATTCTTACTACCAGGTAAACGCCCGCTTTAACCATTGTACTGGAGTGAAGCAGAGCAGATACAGGAGTAGGTGCTACCATGGCTCCTAACAGCCAGCTCTGGAACGGGAACTGAGCCGACTTTGTAAATCCTGCTATACACAGCAGCGCCAGTGCAACCGGAAGTGCACCTGTGAAGGCTTCAGACATACCTGCTGCAGATATTTCCTGAATGGAAAGAGTGTTAAGGCTGGAATTCACCAGGATTATTGCTATGATGAAAGCCAAACCTCCCACAGAGTTAATCCATAAAGCTCTTAAACCGTTTTTGATTGCTATTTCTGTTCCATCATGTGATATCAACAGGAATGAGCAAAGAGTTGTTATTTCCCAGAAGAAATACATCCAGGATAAATTGTCGGTCATCACCAACGCATTCATAGCACCAAGGAATATATAAAGTATCATAAAGAATCTTGGTTGCCTTGATACTTTCAAGTGCAGATGATGCTCGTGTTCCTTCATATAACCTAAGGCGAAAAATGTAACAATGGGTCCTATAATTGATACAAGCATTATCATAATTAATGACAGGTGATCAATTACAAAAGCATTGGCAGGTTCGTGAACCTTTCCAAACACTCCGAAAACTTCAAACAGCGCCCAAGGTATGAATTGTAAAACTGCTAGAATAAATACTATTGCCTTTTTATGTTTTAAACCGATGTACCCGATATAGCAGAAGAGTATGAGGTCTAACGCCTTTATGACCCAACTTACTATTTCAAGAACACTGTGCTCCAGATGGAATATTAATTTTCCGTCAGGAGATTTTACCATAAGTGCAATAAATCCGCCTGCTACCGCAAAGAGTAAAAGTGTTGAGATGCTTACTATTGCTATACGCAATTTCTGGTTTTTAATTGTAAAGCACAACGCCGCACTCAGTGCTGGCAGCAGAATAGCTGCAAGTAATAAATACCAATCCACAGCTAATTCTCCTTTCAAAATGAATTTTAACCCCTTATATTTTTTTAAGAATAACACTATAAAAAGCTCAATAAATAGTGATTATTCATAAAAATACTAATTCTGTATAGTGAAATACGTAATTCCGGAATATCATATTCTTCAATAAATGTATGAATACTAATTCCTAAACGTACAAGTCTGGTAAATTCAGTTATCAAACCCATAAGTTCGCAGGTCGGAATTGTCCCGTTATAAATCATAATTAGAAATGAGAACTTCGTCAATCTTTTTTAAAGCCAAATAAAATAGTGGATTATTACTTTAATCAACAATACGCCTTCAAAGTTACCCGCTTATTATTTTACAATAAATTTAAAAAAAAAGAAAGCAAAAAGCCCATATTTCTAAGGGATTTAAGTAAAAAATTTGAATATTGTATACATACTTTACTATATGCTCCCAAAAGATGTAATGATTACATTGAAATATGGAAAAGTTAACTTTCTGATAAAATTTATGCTGTTCACTCCTGGTAGAAAAAGTATATTAATTATTTTCGTTCCGATTGAGTGATTGGTTTTATTTAGATAAGGATTTGATAGCTTTTGAAATATATGAAATATAAGTATTAATTAAATGTAATTTATACTATATTTTATCAGATACATTAACATTGGCACTTAACTATACAAGTAAAGAATATAATAGTAATAATGGTCTACAGCAGAGAGCTCATAGAGTCGGAGGAAGTATGGAATTTTGGGACAAATATAAGGGTGCCATTAAAAAGGTTTCTTTAATAATAGTTATTTTCTCTTTTATATATTTTTCTATTAAATATTTATTGCCCTTTTTTGCACCATTTGTTATAGCTTTATTAGTATCTTACATTAACGAGCCGGTAATTAAGCTCCTGGAAAAAATTAAAATTCCCAGGAAGGTTGCCGCCTGCATATCATTATTGTTTACAATGTCGGTTCTGGTACTTCTGATAACTCTTGGAATTATTAAAATATATAATGAGTTGATTGCCCTTCAGGATAACATTAATACCTATTCCCAGGATATATCTCATAAGCTGAATAAGATGTTATCTAAATTCACCAGCTTTTACAATACTCTTCCTGTTGAAATTACAAACACAATTACCAAAAATCTGTCAACCCTGTCAGAAAAGATAACTACACTAATAACAGCTGTTATACAATATACCATTAATACTGTGTCGTCAATACCAAGGGTTACAATATTCACAATAGTAACTATTTTGGGAACATATTTTATCAGCAGTGACAGGAAGGCTATATCGTCATTTTTCTATAGACAGCTCCCCTTTTCCTGGAGAAAACGCATTGCAGGGTTAAAAAAGGATACCATAAAAGCCCTGGTAGGATACTTCAGAGCCATCCTGATTCTTATGGGCTTTACTTTTTTGGAAGTGAGTGTGGGTTTATTCCTGCTGGATGTTAAATATGCTTTTTTACTTGCTTTAATCGTTGCATTATCCGATGCTGTTCCAATAGTTGGGACAGGTGTTGTGATGCTCCCCTGGATACTTTGGAATGTCTTTACCGATAATATGCCGCTGGCCTTCGGTCTTGCAATAATTTATATTTTGGGAATACTTATCCGCCAGATTATGGAACCCAAAATTATAGGCAGTCAGATTGGCCTCCATCCTCTGGTCACTTTGCTGGCAATGTATATCGGTCTCCGGTTTTTCGGTATACTCGGAATGTTTATAGGCCCTGTTTCTATTATTATTGTAAAAAATCTTCAGGATGCGGGAGCTTTAAGGCTGTGGAATGACTAGAAACTCAGGGGTTTGGTTTGGAATGATAGCACTTAATTAATGTTTATAGTCCTGATCAAGTACGCTTTATCCGTCCGACCACAACTCTGTTATTTCCTCCATAATCCTTATATACTGTGATATCTTCAAAGTCTCCTTCCATAAGCCGGCTTACGCTATTGCCCTGGTTATATCCTATTTCCAGCGCAAGATAACCTCCCGCCGTCAGGTACCTGGGAGATTCTTTGACAATCCTCCTGTAGAAATCAAGTCCATCCGCGCCGCCGTCCAGGGCCATATAAGGTTCGTGATCCCTGACCTCACTTTGAAGCTGTTCTACTGTATCAGTTTCGATATATGGCGGATTGCTGACAATAATGTCAAACTTTCTTTCATGGCTTTCCTGGTTGTTAAGTGCCTCAAACAAATCCCCGCTGCAGAATTCAACTCTGTTTTGAACCCCTGCCTGCCGGGCATTAATTTTTGCTATATCCAATGCTGCTTTCGATATGTCACAGGCTGTAACTCTAACTTCCGGACAATAGTATGCAATACTGACTGCTATACAACCTGAGCCTGTGCACATGTCGAGAACTCTTAGTTTCTTACCTTTCTGCTCTTTTACCAGCTCTATGCATTTCTCAACCAGGACTTCTGTATCCTGCCTTGGTATAAGTACAGCCGGACTAACCCTGAAACTAAGTGACATAAACTCAGTCTCACCCAACAGGTACTGCAAAGGTATCTTTTCTGTCCTACCCTTTAATAGTTTTTTAAACTCCTCCAATTCATGTTCTGCAAGAGCCCTGTCGTTATGTGAAATTAAATATGCTCTGTTACACTTCAGTACATGACAAAGCATAACCCCGGCTTCAATCACCGGGGTTTCGATTCCTGCATTTTTTAAAGTTTCAGCAGCATGTTGAAGTAACTCTTTTATTGTGTACATAGTACCTCTTCTTATCAGTTAATAGTTAATAGTGAAATATAAAAAGTTATGAGTTCTGGCAATCCCAGCACTTTTCATCTTTCATTTATACTATTCTTTCCGGTTCTTTCCGGATTTCAGAGAAATTTTCCTTACTTCTCAATTATCACATTCACTGTCTAAGTATTATCACATTCACTGTCTCAGTTGGCTCCCCACTCATCGCTGCCACTTTCAACCGGTATTACTTCCTTAAAAGCAGCTATGGCAACCTCAATCTGGCTGTCATCAGGTTCCCTGGTTGTAAATGCCTGGAACATAAGGCCTGGTGCACTGAATAACTTAAATAACCAGTTGTCATGCTTTATAGCAAACTTCACAGCCTCAAGAGATACTCCTGCTACCAAGGGTACAAGCAGTATCCTTATCAACGCATTAATAAACACGTTGTGCCAGCCAGTAAAGGAAAATATCAATATACTTATTATCATAATAGTAAAGAATAATGAAGTACCACATCGGGGATGCTTTGTTGTATATTTCCTTACATTCTCAATTGTCAGCTCGTCATTATGCTCATAACAGTGAATTGTTTTATGCTCGGCTCCGTGGTATTCCCAAACTCTTCTCATATCCTTAAGCAGTGAAACCAGTGCCAGATAGCCTATAAACAGCCCCACCCTTATGGCTCCCTCAATCAGATTAAGCAGAATTACTCCTGATTTTGAATCACTGTCTATGGGAATGAAATTAGCTATAAAGTTTGGAAGAAGTATAAATAGCCCCACACTAAAAAATATAGAAAGTATTACTGAAAAGTATATTGCTATATCAGCTATCTTATCTCCAAATTTTTCATCCAGCCATTTTTCAAATTTTGAGGGCTCATATTTCTCATCACCCTCCAGATCAACAAATTCTGCAGAATACATTAATGCCTTTACCCCAATAACCATTTGGGAAAAAAGGTTTACAGCTCCTCTTACTATGGGTATCTTCGAAAGTATCCCCTTTGGCTTCTGAGGTTTTTTATCAATTATTATCTCGCCGTCAGGCTTTCTTATGGCTGTAGCCCGGAATTCCGGACCTATCATTAATAGGCCTTCAAGTAACGCCTGACCTCCAATTGTTGTCTTTTTCATATTATCCCCCATTTACGCGAGAGTGCGTATATATTAATAGTATTGCAGTTTTCCAGCCTGATATTTTCATTTTCTAAGGCTCATATTAAATCAATTATTTCAACAAGTCAATTGTTTTTAGATTATTAAACAAAAGACTGGGAAAAATAATCCCAGTCTTTTAATGTCTCATTATTAGGCGTTATCAACGATACCATATTTCTTTTTAAATTTGTCAACACGTCCACCGGTATCAACGAGTTTCTGCCTTCCTGTAAAGAAAGGATGACACTTTGAACATATTTCAACGTGAAGGGCCTTTTTAGTAGAACCAGTAGTAAAAGTTTCGCCGCACGCACACTTAACAACTGCTTCAGAATATTCTGGATGTATTCCTTCTTTCATTGCTTTTCACCTTCTTTCAAAAGAAAAATTGAAACGTCCTCAATTTTTTATATATTCAACGTACTAATGTACTAAGTTGCGTATTAAAGAGGCAAGTGATATTTTAACACAAATCTCTCCCTCTCGCAATACCCTTTTTAATTATTGGGCCAATCATGTCTGCTCCAATTAATTCCAGCCTTGATTTGTCCACTTTTCCATTATGAATTCTTATCAAGGAAGGATATATTTATACTTTTAACAAAGTCATCATTAGTTTTAGTTTGTAACAATCTGTTTATTATTATTTCAGTAACCTCTGCGGTTCCCATATTACTCATTGCTTTTCTTACAGCATAGACGCTTTCAAGCTCCTTCTGACTGAGAAGAAGTTCTTCTCTACGGGTTCCGGATTTATTGATATCAATTGCAGGGAAAATTCTCTTTTCGGACAGTTTCCTATCAAGATGAAGTTCCATGTTACCGGTACCTTTAAATTCTTCAAAAATAACATCGTCCATTCTGCTTCCTGTTTCAATGAGTGCTGTAGCTATAATAGTCAAACTTCCGCCATTTTCAATATTTCTGGCAGCACCAAAGAATCTCTTTGGCTTGTGAAGAGCACCCGGATCAAGACCGCCTGATAAGGTTCTTCCCGTTGGAGGAATAGTAAGGTTATAGGCTCTGGCAAGTCTTGTAATACTATCAAGAAGTATTACAACATCCCTTTTCTGCTCAACAAGTCTTTGAGCCCGTTCAAGAACCATTTCAGCCACTTTGATATGGTGTTCAGGCACTTCATCAAAGGTCGAGTATATTACCTCTCCTTTTATGGAGCGCTGCATATCAGTTACTTCTTCAGGACGCTCATCGATAAGCAGAACAATCAGTTCAATTTCAGGATAATTTATTGTAATAGCATTAGCTATTTTTTTAAGTAAAATGGTTTTACCGGCTTTTGGGGGAGATACTATCATACCTCTCTGGCCTTTACCAATTGGTGCAATTAAATCTATTAATCTTGTTGAAAACTCTCTAGGTGAAGTTTCCAGTGTAATTCTCTGATCTGGGTATATTGGCGTTAAATATTCGAAGGGTATTCTCTTTGACGCAACCTCGGGAGTATCCCCGTTTATTGATTGAACATAGAGTAATGCCTGGAATTTTTCGCCTTCCTTTGGAATTCTTCCTTTACCTCTAAGCTTGTCTCCAGTTTTCAGACCAAATCTTCTAATCTGGGATGGTGATACATAAATATCTTTAGGACCAGATAGATAATTATCACTTCTAAGAAATCCGTAACCATCAGGCAGTACTTCCAGTACACCTTCAACAGGATCATCTGCTTCTATCTTTTCATTTTGTTGATGAACCTGAGGCTGAACTGTCTGAGTTAACTGTGAATTCTGTGCAACTTGTCCTGCTGGCGCTGTTTGAACAGGTGACTGAACCGTTTGGGTCGGCTGTACATACTGTACTGGTTGACCTGGCTGTTGAGGTGATGTCTGAACAGTTTGACCATTTTGAGTCTGCTGCGGTTGTAAATTCTTCTGCTGCTGTGGCTGAGCTGACTGTGGTTGTGTCTGTTGCTGCATCTGATCTTGCTGAGCCTGGCTCTGTTGCGCTTTTACAGGTAGCTGATTAGAAGCTTGCTGGGATTTGGGCTGTGGTAACGCAGGTTTATCTGCACTTCTGGTTGTGGAAGGTTGTTTTATCGATTTAGAAGCATTCTTCGCAGCCGCAGATTGCTTATCATCTTCTATACCATCCTGGTTTTTCTCTATATTTTGCTCTGACTTCTCTTCTGGTTCCTGTTCAGGTTTAGTTTCTGGTTTGAAAGCTTGCTTCTGTTCTGATTCCTGTTCCAGTTTGCTTTTTGATTTCTTTTTTAATCCCTGTTCCGAATTTGATTCTGATTTCTGTTCTGTTTTTTGTTCCGGTTTTTGTTCTGGTTCCTGCTCCTGTTTATTCTCCTGTATCAGTTCTGATTCCGTCTCTGTCTTGATTTCAGGCATCTGTTCAGTTTTACTGTGAGAAACTTTTTTAGATGTAAGCGTTTTATCTTCAGCTCTATCAGGATGTATCAGCTTTTCTGATAATCTGCTAGGTTTTGGCTCCTGAGCTGCTTTATCATCTGATTTATCTGCTGTTGAACCGGGGATTATTTGATCTTTAGCCTCTGACTCTACAGCGGAATCCTTCGCTGCTTTGCTTGGTCTGCCTCTTCTGGATTTTCTTAAAACAGATGTGTCTGGATCAACAGATTTGTCTGGAGAAATTACCTTATCTTTTTCTTTATCTGGATCTGTTTCAATTTCTGCTTTTGTAGTTTTTTTCTTTGTAGATTTACTTTCATCAGCTACTTCGGTGTTAGCATCTTTAGATTTGCTTTTTGATGCTTTATTTTTAGATTTTGCGGTGCTTGATATTTCCTCGGGTGTCAATTCCCCGGAATTACCATTTTCAGCCATTTTTAAATCATTAATTTTATTAGCTTCCTCAGCATTTTTCAATCTATCCAATAACTCATCCTTTTTTAATTTGGATATGTTTTTTAGTCCCATCATTTTAGCAATATAGCGCAAATCTTCTAGTGTTTTTGACTGTAAATCAATCTGATCCATAGTTCACCACCTTATTTTATCTTTTTATTGAACATTAAATATCAGGAAATTTGATTCGAAAAATCTTTAGAAAAACTTTTATCTAGTTCCTTTTTCTAGAGGAGAATTTTTGAATATTCCACAAAATTCATTATAGCAAATGTGTAAATACATGTCAATCTTAGTGTTATCCGCATGAAATTCTGCAATATTTCCCAATTAACGTCCTAAAAAATACTTATACTTTGGTATGATATCTCATTTTTGACCTTCTGGTCAATAGTGTTATGGTATCTCGTTGAAGTATCTCCTTCAGATCATTATTGGTTGATGCCGGAATAAACGCTTCTCTGCAGCATTTAATACATTTGAGGGCAATACCCCTTGGAAACATAGACACAATGATTTCATCGCAGCCGCATTCACAATGCAAATTACCATCTTCAGCGATATCATGAATTTTATTCAGTGTATCCAGCATAACCTGAGGATTTGCAAAATAACTGTCATAGCCAAGTCCATCAATTATTCCGTTTAATTCTTTTTCAAAATTATCGATAAATTTTCTTACTAAATCATCTTTGCCAATAAAACAATTTTTTATACCCGTTAAAGGACATGTATAAATAACTACATTATTTCCGAGGAGGCTTTCCCTATGGATTAAATGCTGATGTTTGGCTCCGCATCCTATACACGGAACCAGAAGTCGGAACTCATTTTTGTTGGTTTTCTTTATTTCAAGTATTGCATTTCCGCATTTGCAGCAAGACTTTATATTTTCATTCAAAAATAGCTTAAACAGGTTTACTTTTGTAAAATCAAACGTCCCACAAGAGAAGCATTTATAAGCTATTGTCAGCTCCATATCTATCAGCATTTCTCTCACCTCGTAATCAGGAACACTTTGGGTACTTGCTATTAATTATATTCTATAAAATTAAAAAAATTCCTTTTTTCAAGTTTTATGTAAAGCATAATTTACTTTAATTCCTTTACTGAACAAGGCCATTTATTACTACCGACCGATAATCCCTGTCTATGAGCATATCTATAATCCGATTGCCTTCCTTTGAGATTATTTTAACCTTTGGCCTTAAGCAGTACTCCTTATTATTACTAACTACCACCGCTGTTTCACCATTGCTAAGCTCTACGGATGCCCCAACAGGGTAAGGATATACTCTGGAAGTAAATATTTTTACCAGCCCGGGATCAAACAAGGTTCCGCTGTATGCCATTATATATTCTATTGCTTCCAATACAGAGCATCCCCTACGATAGGGTCTGTTAGAAGTTAATGCATCATATACGTCGGCAATACATATAATCCGGCTGAACAAGCTAATCTCCTCACCTTTTAGCCCATTTGGATAGCCAGTTCCGTCATAATGCTCATGATGTGATAAAACTGCTTCAGCTATCTTAACGGATAAATTATTGCCGGAAGATAAAATTTCATAACCCTTTCTGCAGTGAGTTTTTATTATTTCATACTCATCATCAGTAAAGCTTCCGGGTTTATTTATTAAATCTGTTCCAATAAGTAATTTTCCGATATCATGCAGCAGCGCTGCCGTACCTGCAATAAGCATATCCGATCTGCTCAGTTTAAGGTGATACGCTATTGCTAATGATATAATTGCTACATTGACCGAATGAAAGTATGTATAGCTGTCGAACATTTTTAGTTCTAACAGGTTGAGGTTTAGTTCCTTCTTTGAAAGAATATCATCTACAAGATTGGCAATCACTGTCTGCAAATTTTCAATTTCTTTTGATAAGGCTTTTTCATTGCTGCCCATGGTCAATGCACTGTTTAGTTTTTTAGCCAGAGATATTCTTACTTCATTTGATACATAATTCTCTTGATATTCCAGATCTTCCGATTGTTCATCATCAATTAACAGTCCCTTATATCCCAAATATTTTAATTTATCAATTATTGATTTGGTTAATACCGTATATTTATTTAGCAAAACTGCTCCTTTTTCATTATAAACATCTTTACCAATCCTCATACCTTCCTGTACAAGGTTTATTGTTAAGTACCTCACTTACTCACCCCTGATTATTGCTATACAAACATTTACATATTTACTGCCAGGCTAAAGGTCCATCTATAATAAAAAGTCAAAAAATAAAATATTTTGTCAAAATTGCAAAAAACGACTAATCTATTATATATTAACTGGCATAAAATTGGAAATGGTTATTTTGTACAAAATTCGATACATGAAAGACAGTTATTTTTATTTTCTGGAAATAACGATGAAAAGTTTCTATATAAATATGAATGAATAAATGAATGATCAATTTTAATAGTAATTATTTTGTGAAAAATTGTTGACATAAAAAAATGTGCATTTAGCACATTTTCTTCACGGCTCGTGCCCTTTCGGGTTCAATTCCGGTTTCCTTTAAACGCAAAAAAACTCCGACTTCATCGGAGTTTTTTACTGGAGCTGGCGGACGGAATCGCTCGGCTCCGCCGCGCTTATGACGTCGCCCACCGCTCGCTTTGCTCCGGTACCGGGCTCCTACACTCGCCTAAAAATGTGCATTTAGCACATTTTCTTCACGGCTCGTGCCCTTTCGGGTTCAATTCCGGTTTCCTTTAAATGCAAAAAACTCCGACTTCATCGGAGTTTTTTACTGGAGCTGGCGGACGGAATTGAACCCCCGACCTGCTGATTACAAGTCAGCTGCTCTACCTGCTGAGCTACACCAGCTTATATAACAGTATGAACTGTTTTTTAAGTGCAAGAGCCATTGCCCTTGACACTATGATAGTATAACAGCAGATTTTTTTTGTGTCAACATATTTTTAAGAAAAATTCCCTTTATATAAATTGTATTTTCTTCCGAATCATTTTTACATTACTTTGGAAAACTCCTGAAATAAATATGATTTCCGTCGGGATCGCAAAAATGCATATTCTTCGTTCCCCAGGGCTACAGCTTAGGTCCATCAATAATATGTACTCCCAAGTCCAATAATCTTTTATATTCATCATCAACATCATCAACAGTAAAAGCTATGCTGATATTTTCATTTTGATTATTCTTCTGTTTCCCGTTATTGTATACCGATAAAGTTGTGCCTTCTGTTATGATAAACTGGTGCACAGTGTTCATGCAGTCCGAAGAAGAAGTGATATTTAATATTTTCTATAAAAATCGGAAATTTTTATTACATCATTTGTTTCTATGCAAACCTCTCCCAACTTCATTCTTATCTTCCTTTCCGTAAATAATAATTGTAAGTATAAATTAATTAATCACAGTTAATATTTAATAATTTTAAATAACCTTTTAATTAATATTTAATTAATTATATCAACTATTTTATCACAAATATGGAATCAATATCTATATCCTTTAATGATATATCATAATTTACTATTAGTCCTAAGTTTTTATAAAAAAACTGACTTGCTAAAACAAGTCAGTTTTCTGCCGGATAAACCAGCACTATGGTGGGAACTATAGGGCTCGAACCTATGACCCTCTGCTTGTAAGGCAGATGCTCTCCCAGCTGAGCTAAGCTCCCACAAATACAGATTTAATAACTACATGCCTCAATTTACTAAAGAAAAACCTTTTTCATTCCTGCAAAAGGTATTATAACACAGTTAATTTTAAGAAGTCAACCACATTTAGCCGGACTTTTATTGTGTGTTATGTAAAAAAGTTAATTCCGCACTCACTGGATTAAAGTGGAATTTAGTTTTACGTAAATCCCAACAGTAGAACGTTAATACGACAAATAGTTTTAAATAAAAAGGCTCCAGTTTATTATTACCTAAATTCTTATGTTTTTTTATTGGAAAAATTGTATAATAAAAAATATGCTTTAGCAATTAACAACCTAATAGTAATTACATCTTCATTATGTTTACAATCTGGATAAAATGTTTTACAATCTGGGTAAAATAAGGTTGGTTTGCTGCAGGCGTGATAAATTATTATATTAATTGGAGGTATATTATATGACAATTCCAACACCCCATATTAACGTTAGTGAGCAAGGTGTAATAGCCGAAACAGTATTAATGCCGGGAGACCCTCTCCGTGCGAAATTTATTGCAGAAACATATCTGGAAAACCCTGTTCAATTTAATACAGTAAGAAACATGTTTGGATACACCGGAACCTATAAAGGCAAGAAGATATCTGTAATGGGCTCCGGAATGGGTATGCCGTCCATTGGTATTTATTCTTACGAACTAATACATTTCTATGGAGTTAAAAATTTAATTCGTATAGGTTCCTGCGGTGCCATTCAGGAGGACTTAAAAATCAGAGATATAGTAATAGGTATATCCGCTTCTACAAATTCAAACTATGCATCACAGTACAATCTTCCGGGAACTTTCGCACCGACAGCCTCCTGGACTTTAGTTAAAAAAGCTGTGGATATTGCAGAGAAAAAAGGTATCCCTACAAGGGTTGGTAACATACTATCCTCTGACACATTTTACGATGATGACCCCGATACATGGAGAAAATGGGCTAAGATGGGCGTATTAGCTATAGAGATGGAAGCTGCTGCTCTATACATGAACGCAGCTCGGGCCGGAGTAAATGCCCTCTGTATATTAACAGTTTCTGATTCATTAGTATCTCATGAAGCTACTACTGCCGAAGAACGTCAGACTTCTTTTACCAATATGATGGAAATTGCTTTGGAGCTTGCTTAACCTTTTTAGGCTCTATTTATGTCAAATCTGAATAAATTATTCGGATTTGTTGAGATTATGTGAATTTGAGCATATATGTACTTGTGCATATATGCTCATGAGTATAAGAGTATAAATAATTAGTATATATGAGTTTGAGTAAAATATGAACTCGAATATATTCGGAATAAAACTATTAGCTTTTAATTAGCTTTTTTCAGATATTAAATGTTAAATATATTAGATTTATTTAAAGTAAAGTGAAATAAAAGTGAGATTATTTGTCCAGTATTATGATAAATAATTTCACATTATTTCATTTTCAGTTTTAATACTGCTTTACTTTTTTATTGCAATTTTTAAATTTATTTTAACAATACTTTTACTAAAAATATTATTTTGATATAATCTATTGGTTAATAAAATCAATGGAAGCTGGGAAGGTAAATGAAAAAAATAGACAAAAGAATTTTATCATTGTTTATAGCTGTAGTTATTAGTATAACAGATATATTTTACGTTGGAAATGGTTTTTCCAAACTGCTGCTTGCTTTAGCAGCATCATATGTAGTTTTCAATATGCCGGATATTTCCGGTAAGCTTAAGACAGTAACCAACTCAAAGTCAGCTTTAATTATAAAACTTGTTTTATTTATAGTTAATATTGTCCTGCTGGTATTTACTTTCAATAGCAGGGTTCTGTTAGTTAATATGCTGTTACTGTCCTACCTGATATGGAGTGCGGTTACACCCTTTCTCTTGAAATATAAGGTATTTTTTTCAGTCACTTTTATTTTATGTTTTGTTTCAGTATACGCAGCCTCCTATCTGAGTTTCAGTGTACCTCTTTTCTTATTCGTTTTTTACCCCATATATGTATTAGGTGCCATAACACATAATAAAAACATAATAAAAACCGATAAGCTATGGGTATTTGGCGTATTTAATCTGATAACCTCAGGAATGCTTCTGGTTTTATTCATGTATAAATCCCTTGGGCAAAACATACTGGACAGCATTCTGTTCACTAATACTGTAAAGCTTGGAACTATGACAGCTGTTTACCTGCCTTTTATTGCACTTTTTCTTGTTTGGTTTGCAATGTCGGGTAATTTACTGATTAGAATGATGTTTTCAAAGTTTATAAAAGGAAACTCCGTCTTTGATTTGTCAGACTATTTCAAGCCGGTATTTAATTTTATATCTTTTTTTGCTGTTATAGTTATAGCAACATTTTTATGTGAATTTTCATTAAGGCAAAACATTAAAACAACAATTGTCGATATGCTGCATCCCAATATCATGTTTAATATATTGGTATTGTGCGGTTTGTATCTGGGGCTTATTTGTTTGATAGGTAAGGGTATATCTAATGTAATAATTGCAATTTTCACAATTTTCCTTACTATTGCTAATTTTATTAAGATTACTTATTTTGACGAGCCTTTCTATCCCTGGGATATGTACCTGATAAAAAACCTGTTTGGAATCAGTAAGGAATATCTTAATGCACCTGTGATAGTTATATCTGTTCTCATTTTCTCAGGGTTAGTCTTTCTGCTGGTTAAATTCAGAAAAAATGTACTCAGATACCTGAAACCTAAATTTAATTTTGTATTTTTACCCTTTGCCTTAATAGTAATACTTCTTAATGCCAATGTTTTAGCCAATTACAAGCTGTCAGGACAGGTCGGTGTTCAGAGGTCCTGGTATATCGGTAAATCAGAAATACTCGCAAATGGTATGTACGCACAGAATTATTACTATCTGAGCGATCTGGAGAAATATTTGAACCCTAAACCTGAAGGCTATAGTCAGGATACCATGCTGGCTATCTCGGAAAAGTATAAAAATTCGGCTGCCACTACAGTTACTGCTTCTGCCTCCAGTTCTCCCGTCAGCTCGCCTCAAAAGCCTAATGTAATAGTTATAATGAGCGAAAGTTACTGGGATTTGACTAAATTAAACGGTATTACCATCAGTAAGGATATTGCAGAAAATGTACACAAGTATCAAAAAGGTCAGCTGGCACCCCCTGCAATAGGCGGCGGTACTGCAAATACCGAATTTGAGGCATTAACGGGTATGTCTCTTTACTTCATGAGTCCGGGTATAATTGCATACAATGCATACCTGAGGACTGAAACACCAAGTGTTGCTTCAATTTTCAGAGATAACGGTTATAGCACTACCGCCATCCATCCAAATGGAGGCTGGTTCTATAACAGAGATAAGGTATATAACTATTTTGGATTTGAAAAGTTCTACGACATTGAGAGTTTTGATATGGACACCCAGACCAAAGGTCCACATATTTCCGACTACGCTCTTGTTGATAAAATACTGGAAACACTTAATTCCTCCGACAAACCAGCGTTTATTTTTGCAGTATCAATGCAGAACCATGATCCTTTTAATGATAAATATACAAGCTTTGATGTAGATGTTGAGTCAGACCAGTTAAATGATTCTCAGAAGGACATTGTTAAAGGCTATGCTCAGGGACTCTACGATGCAGACCAGTCCTTTGGAAAGTTAATTGAAGCCTTAGAGAAAAGCGACAAACCTACCCTGGTGTATTTTTTTGGAGATCATGCCCCCAGATTGGGGTCTCTTGATGATTATTACAGAGTTTATGACAAGTTAGGGTTAAAAGAACCTGTTGAATCCGAACAGGGAATTGGTGATTTGAAGTACTATACCACTCCTTTGGCTACCTGGTCCAACTTCCGTGATATGAGAAGTTTTTCAGAAGTTATTTCCCCATCACATCTGGCTTATGAAATGCTAAAGGATGCAGGAGTGGATTATCCTAGCTACCTTAACATACTTCCGAAGCTGGAGAGCAAGTATCCTATAATGCATTTAAAGAATATGGAGCTTGTTAATCCTGAAGATGAACTTGTAAAAGACTATAGACTTATTCAATATGATTTGCTGTTTGGCAGTAAGTATCTGAAGGATAGCAATTAGCAATTATTGATTAATTGTTAGTATTTATTGAGGATTATTATTTAATTGAGATTGGTGATTTGTGATTTATTGTTAATTTTATTGATTGTGATTAGCGAATGGTAGCTATTGGTTGTTTTTAAGCTGCGGTAATTTTCGGTTAATTTCTTTCAATGGTTATTCGATTTTCAGTTTTAAATTTAACTTAATCAACAACTAAATTGAAACTAAATATTAGCGATCAGGTTTATGTAAAACAATGAAATACCGGCTTAGTTTATGCAGCTGAAGCCGGTATTTTTTTCTACCTGATATTTAATATAACTCATATTTTCCATACAAAATAAATACATATAGTGTTTTTTATTGTATCGTGGGACATACTAAAATTGAGTAAGTGTCCCGGTAAAAGTTTTCAATTAATATGATAATCAATTAATGTAAAATTAATATTTTGATTTTTAGTTGGAGGGTGTATATTTTGAATAGAATTGATAATGCAATTGACCGAATTAAAATCCTGGAATGTCCCACAGGGGAGCTTGAAAACAGAGTCACCGGAATACTGGAGGAGTACAAAGTAGCCAATAAAAATCAGATTAGCATTTCCAGGGTTAAGCCTCTTGATACTGACCAGGCACAGGCCTATAAACTAAAAATTTCCGGAGAAAAGCAGTCTTATATCATAATGGCTTCTTCAGGATACGACGATTACGTAGCTAAAGTAGTGGATGTTCAAAGCATGTACTAGCAGATCCGATAATTGCAGGGTTGACTAAAAACCCAGTTAACTAATAAACCCAGGGGTAGGTTATATGGAATACCTGCCTCTGGGTTTACATACATATCTTAAACTAATTTTTTGTTAACAAAATTCTTTCAGCCAACAATAATCTGTTTAATGTATTTTATCAAGTTCCGTCCTAATATATTTCTTCAGTTGAGTAATTCTAAGATTGTCTTACAAGTGATTTCTTTTCCCATTTCCCCTGCATATATCGTATTACACTGGCAGCTGCAGTTATAACCCATGTTAGTCCTGTAGTAGCCCAAATGCTCCAAACTCCAACAGATGGAATCAACGCCAGTCCCGTTGAGAACCCGACTCTTCCCACCACTTCCACTATTCCGTTTATCATTGAATAGAATGAATCTCCTGTGCCGTTAAGCAAACCTCTTGTAATATAGATCATACCCAGTGCAAAATACATTAAGCTGGTGATTTTTATTGCCTTAGCGCCAAGTTCAATAACCGGCTGCTTATCAACGAACATTTTCATTATAGCGTGTCCGCCAAATTGAGCCGCCAGAAGCGCCAGTCCACTGAATACTCCTATTATCAGGATACTTTTGTAATATCCTCTTTTAACCCGGTCAAGCTTATTTGCCCCCATATTCTGACCTGAAAAAGTAGCTATGGCCGCACCTAATGAATTAAAAGGCTGCTGTATTAACTGTTCTATCCTGCTGGTAGCCGTGAAAGCAGCCACAGCTACCTCCCCAAAGCCATTAGCAACCCTCTGAAGCGCAATTAATGATATTGCGATCATGGAATTTTGCAGAGCTACAGGAATACCGATTCTAACACATTTTGAAATTATGGGCCAGCTTATTTCCATATGTTCCTTACTAAGTCTGAAATAATCATTATTCTTCACGGCAAAAATGATACATCCCAGTGCCGCTATTCCCTGTGAGATTACTGTCGCGACGGCAGCTCCCTCTACTCCAAAGTCTAATTTAAGAATAAATAACAAATCAAGACCGATATTAACTCCACTGGAGACTATCAGGAAAAACAATGGCGTTTTAGAATCCCCCAGGGCCCGGAGTATACCCGCTATTGCATTATAGGCTGCTATTGCTATCATACCGCCTGCAGAAATCCTTAAATATTTTACAGACTCCTCAAAAATTTCAGGTGGTGTATTCATTGCCTTAAGTATTGGATGCGCTAATGCCGCAGTCAATACACTCATCACCAATCCGGAGACAGCTATGACATATATGGAGTTTGCGATTGCCTTTTTCACTGAAACATAATTCTTTGCTCCAAAATACTGGGAAATAATTATACTTATACCAATAGACAATCCTAAACAGACAGAAAAAGCCAGAAAGTTTATAGAGCCTGTCGCACCAACTGCCGCAAGCTCATTGGCTCCCAGATACCTGCCTACAATCATTGAGTTAATGATGTTATAGGATTGTTGAAATACATTACCGATAAGCATCGGCATTGAAAACTTCACCAAATGCTTAATTTCATTTCCTTCAGTCATATCTTGTACGAAGCTTATTGACATTTATTTTTGACCCCTTACCTTGTAACATTTTTTGATATATAATGCCGATTACCTTAGCTGAGATTTATGTTGTATGAAAATTCTTAATTACTAATTAATTTCCATAATATAAAATATACTGTATATTTTTTTATTTTAAAATAGCGAATTAAAACAATTTTTTAATAAACAGGTTTTATTTTACTGTCATTTTGCCAAATAACTATCTCTAAATATTTATGCTTATATTTAGATATACTTATATTAAATATTTAAGTAGTGTTTTCATTTAAAAAACGAAGTGTATTGTTTTATTCTTTTTATTGTATTCAATATACAAGTTTTTTTTTAAAAATACACAAAATAAGTATTTTATTATGGTTGAAAAGTTTTCACATATCAGCTAATATAAAATACGCACCTATTATGTCAAGCAAATTTTGTTTCTGAACCTAATTTATGCCTGTTTTTTATATAACAGACGTTACGCATATAATAGGTATTTAATTTTTAACCAGAGGTGAATCATGATCCATAAACTGTTACATAAGCCCCAGTGCAAGGAAGCAGAATGTATATTGAAATACGTAGAAGATTCCCTGGTCGGAAAGATGCCTTCCGGTCCTGAGATAAAATATCATCTTCACAAGAGAGTATTAAATCAGTTTCAAAGACTGCTGGATTCGGAAGCAAAAATGTCAGTATCTGCAAAAGAGCTTTTGGATATAGTAAGCTCATTGAGCAGTTTTGATGTAGGTATGACCCATATTTCCAACCAGTTAACAGATTTTGCTTCGGAAATGGCAACTGTAAGTGAATCCAACCTGGCAATCGTCGAGCAAACAACAGCCACTATGAACGAAGTGAACAATGCTGTCACATCTACTTCTCAAACTTTAAACAGTCTATCAAGTCAGAGTAAAACACTGGCAAATAAAAATGATGAAAGTATGAACCTGTTAAGAGAGCTGCAAGCCTTTAAAGATAATGTAATTCATGATAATGAGATTATGATTGAAAAAATACAGCACCTGGTAGACCTTGCAGCAGAAGTTGAAAATATTGTTAACAGTGTTCAGGACATCGCTGAGAAAACGAATCTTTTGTCATTAAACGCCGCCATTGAAGCTACAAGAGCTGGTGAAAACGGACGTGGATTTGCTGTAGTAGCACAGGAGATCCGAAAATTAGCCGATGATACAAAAGAAAATCTTAACGGTATGATGCGTTTTGTCAGCAGTATTAAGATTGCTGCTGAAGAAAGCAAGAGAAGCCTGAACAATACAATTAAATCCTCCTCCCAAATGAGTGAAAAAATAGAAGCAGTATCCAATACCGTTAGCGAGAATGTAGGTATGCTCAATATTGTAATCGAAGATGTTGATATAATCAATAAGTCAATGCAGGGAATAAAGATTGCCACAGATGAGATAAATCAGGCAATGGAAGTTTCCAGCCGTGATGCGGAAAAGCTTAGTATTATGACTCAAAGCATACATAAAGATGCCTTGAAAAGTGTAGAATTTGCCGGACAAATATCTCAAATTGATAACCGGCTGTCCGATATGCTGAATGTGATGTTTCAGAGTCTTGAAGGCGGTGCTCATGCCATCACAAATAAAGAAATACTGGAGGCATTATCAAAAGCAGTGAATGCTCATATAAAATGGATAGAAGTGCTTAAAACCTCCGTTGATGAAATGCGCATTTATCCTCTGCAAACTAATTCTAAAAAATGCGCTTTCGGACATTTTTACAATGCCATAAGTATAAACTACACAGAAATAATTGATGATTGGGAACGGGTAGGCAAAGTTCACCATGAATTTCACCTCATGGGAGACAAGGTGATGGAAGCCATCAGGAATAAGCAAAAAGCTCAGGCTCAGGATTTATATAATAAGGCAGAAGTATTATCCAAGGAAATAATTCATTTAATGGAAAATATAACAGGTAAATTAAGTAAGTTAGAAAAAATAAACTAAATTTCTTAATACATATGCTTTTACATTATTGTAAATATCATCAACAATGAAACCACTCAAACATTAATGCAAGTATCCATCTCCAATGTTAGTCTTTTATATTATGGAGTTTGCACATTATTAATGTTTTGAGTGGTCAGTATATGCCGTGGATATTTTGCGGTAAAAATGTTTTTGGCAAGTATAAATCCGAGCAGTGCGGAACTTAATTTTCCGAGCACCCCTTTCCCATTAATGGGATTTCATGGTTGAGTGTGTCAGCCTGTAACTTTGACCTTGGAAAACAAGCAA
>Ga0134099_1000343_pt1 | contig 56273 bp, 42 predicted proteins | sample 10_taG_2_FD_105482 | JGI IMG/M metagenome (GOLD analysis project Ga0134099, IMG submission 105482) | Switchgrass degrading microbial communities from high solid loading bioreactors in New Hampshire, USA - 10_41_5_180_A2 metaG | ecosystem: Engineered > Bioreactor > Semi-continuous > Anaerobic >...
ATACCTCCTATGATATTTTTTGTTTTGCGATTGTCAGTCGCACAAATTATATCATAGGTTTTTTATTGCTCAGAGCTTAAGCCCTTTTATCCACCAGCATAGCTGGTGGTTTTCTATACAATAAAAGCCCCCGTGGAGTCTGCTTCAAAGGGGCAGACTCCACGGGGCTAATTTGACTAAGCTAAATCATAATATTTGATTAAACCGCATTATGAACAAAGGCTGCAATACTGTCAATAGGTATTTCTGTAACAGAACCAACAGTCCTTATGGGATAACCATTCTGATACCCGTTGTTCATGTTGTCTCCCATATTGTCAAGGCAACCAATACCGTTGGCAAAAGGAGTCCCGCTGCAGGAATTTCCTAATGCACAGCCCGGTGCAGGCCCAATTTGACTGAGCAGCTTTACATAACAGTCATTTACAGCTAAAAGTACACCTGTAAAGCCACAACCTGACATACCACCGCTTTTTGTAAATATGGTAACTGTTTCGCCAATTCTTTTGGCCAACGAATTAACTATATTTCCGTGTATAGACAGACCGCCGAAATTACCGCCGAAGTTATTGTTAAAATCTTCAGACATATTTTCCTCTCCTTCCACAACATAAATACCTTTAATATCTTAAAACCATATTTGTTAGCTTTAAGATAGTGGTTACTATTATGGTTTTATTACATTTTATGTTAACGGTAAGGAGATTGTTACTAATTATTACTTAGCTTATTACTTAACATTCAGCTATTATTTAAAACTTAACATTTTTATTAGCACTCGGTTAAAAGCCGTTTAAAAATATTCAATCGCTCTTCACTCTCTATTTTATTTCCAGAATCATAAAACTCAATTTGCCCGGGCTGGGTTCCGGTGTTCAGTATGTCCCTTTCCTCCATAAGGCGTTTAAGATAACGCACCGTTCCTTTGCTTCCGTCTATCACATCAATATGGTCAGGCAGAATATGTTTAAATATGTTTTTGTAAATTGGAAAATGAGTACACCCCAGTACAAAGGTCTTGTAATTTTGAAGGTCATATCCTGCAAGCTTACCTTTAATTACCGGGATAACCCGCTCCCTGTCAAATATCATATTTTCTGCAAGCTCTACAAGTTCGGGAAAAGCCAGATAATCAACTACGTGTTCATGATCTACCTTTCTAACCAGATTTTGGAACTTCTCCTCTTTCAGTGTCAAGGGGGTGGCTAAAACCAGAACTCTTTTTCCGTTTCCGTTCTCAACCGCCGGTTTTACAGCCGGCTCCATGCCTATGATAGGAAAGGTGTATTTATTTCTCAGGTCTTTTACAGCTATGCTTGTGGCAGTATTACAGGCTATTACCAAAGCTTTTATTCCTTTGCCAATTAAAAATTCTACTGCCTTAAACACATAATTATGTACCTCTTCCTTGGATTTTGTGCCATAAGGTACATGTTCATTATCAGCATAATATATATAATTTTCGTTGGGAAGCTGCCTAAGCGCTTCACTTAGAACGGTTATACCTCCAAAACCGGAATCCAGAAAGCCTATACTGTCGGTTCTCATAGAATAAATCTCAACTCCTTTGTACTCAGCAGAAGCTTGAATATACCTGCATATATTATTAACACATGCAGGTAATTTGTATATACAGTATTCCCTTATATTTCCCTTCTTCGTGACTCCTTGGAAAATCTCACAATTATAGCAAACAAAATCCATGAGATACCACAATATATAACCGAAGGCAGGAAATAAATAAAATACATTAATTCTTTAAACATTCTTGAGAAACTTCCATCACCATAATAGCTGTACAGGGAGACACCCAGTGAGTAAAGAGCAGCAAATATGAGACTTACAGGGACAACAACCAAGGTTTCTCTTCCGAAAAACTGTTTATAGAGCAGCAGCAGCACCAAGGGAAACAATACTGCCGAAACCCCGTATACAATATAAATACCCACCATTGGAAGGTCAAGTCTGACAATGGTTATTAGCATAATAATTATCACAACTGAGTCTATAATACTCAGTCCCAGTGCCTTAAAGAAGTTTCTCATACTTACTCCCATCTACACGCAAAGCGTGTTTACAAATAGAAATAATAATCCACTTAGCAGCCGACCGCTGCATGAAATCTACAATGTCTTGCAAATATATTCTCCAAGCAGGCATTCCTGCGTCATATCACTTTTCCGGTCGTATTTACCGACACAATATTATGAAAGTATATATCCGTTTCCCGGTCATCATTTTGAATTTTACTATATTATAGAAAACAATACAACAAATGATTAGCTATCTGTACAATATTACACAATGCAAAACCCACGTGAGGTTATTTCTCAGTGGGTTCATGCAACCAAGCAACCATGCTTTGTGTAAAATTATTAAGTTATTAAAATGACTACACACCGTCTGCCTGTTTCCATTTAAATCGAAATTCCCTAAAAACAATTATTCCCCCTATTATTACCATAATAATTGATATGCATTGAGAGGGAGAAAAAATTGTCTGAAAAAGTTCACCCCGGTCATCTCCTCTGAAGTTTTCTATTACAAATCTGAAAACTCCATAGAATAACAGATAGCATACAAACGAGTGCCTGATAAATAAATAGTAAACAAATATAAATAATATAGCTAAAAAAACTGCCTCTATCAACTGGACCGGAATAATTCTGGATCCGTTTCCATATAATTGAGACGCTAATGAACCGTCGGGAAAATGGACACCCAGAATCGAATTGGTAGGCTTACCAAAACAGCAACCACCTAAAAAGCAGCCAATTCGCCCCCAAAAATGTGCTATAATTACTGACGGCGCAGCACAGTTTAAATTAAGCATTATTCCGTCAAATCCCTTATTGACGCAGTAATAAATAACCAAAAATGCTGTTGTCCCGCCCAAGAGTCCACCAGAGAAAGTCATTCCCGTATATTTTGTCAGGTCAGATATAAAATTTTGGAAGTTATTATAGTGATAAATTTTATCAAACAAAACTGCTGAAATAAATCCAATAAGCATTGAACCTAATAGTATCAGCAATAGTGCATCATCTTGTGATTTTGACATTTGTAATTTTTTTGATGTCCTTTGCAAAAGTAGAACACCTGATATTATACCTATACCTATCATTAAATTGTACGAGGAAATGACTGCCTGCATATCAAAAATTGTTAAATGGAAAAACGGAACCATATATTTTGCTCCTCATAAAGGTCTTCTTTTATTTTGATTTACTCGACAGTTTCCTTTTTCTGCACAAATGAGAAAATTGCTGCCAAAAGCAGTAATATAACAACGATCAGGGTCAGTATGTTGAATGTAATTAAAGTAATAGCTGATATAACTGTGGCTACAAGTAAACCAATTCCTGACGGAATAGGCCACCTTTTTGATGTAATTCCAAATATAATACCAAGAATAGCACCAATTAACCCCAATATCATAAAGGTATTACCGGCTGCAGTACTTGTAGTAGTGCTGGCATCAGCAATAGATGATAATCCGGCTGCACAGGCTCCTGAACAAACAGCAGAAGGCAGACCTAATACTCCTCCAATTATGCCTAAAACAATTGGAGCATTTGATGTTCCTCTTACTTTTGACATTTTCATTACCCCCTAAATAGTATTAAGTGATCAATTTAACTGTTAGTGTATACAAAAATAACAACAACCATAGACTATATGAAAAAGCATATATTAACAGTCAAAAGTCACATATATACCATAATAACCCAATACGTCCAATTATTCAACATTATGTGTAAAATTTCATATTTAAATCTTTGAAACTCCAATAACATAGGGGTTTTATTAGGATTTGTTCAAAATCTCCATTGCTGAACCTTATTGGCTAATCCCTGTTCAAAAATTCCTAATGCTGATCAATATATAATAATGTTCTTAATAAAACATTGGCACCCTTAAGACAATTCTCAATAGGTGTATACTCAAGTTCGCAATGGCTGTGACCTCCAATACTTGGTACAAATATCATAGCTGTCGGAATTACATCAATTACATATTGGGCATCGTGACCCGGGCCACTGTAAAGCCTCATGTTTGAGTAGCCATAGTCGTTTGCACTTCTCTCCACATAATCAATGAGCTCCGGTGTATACCTTACTGTTTTTCGAGACCATGCTTCCTTGTAAGTAACCTTGCATTTTTCCACTTCATTTGGAATCTTTTTTATAATTTCAAGTACCTGCCTGATAACCTCAGGATTCTGATGTCTTGCATCAAGGGTAAACTTTACCTCCTCAGGAATGATTGTATGAATATTGGGGTGGGCAGAAATCTTACCGGTTGTATAAACCAGCTTACTGTCCAAAGTATCCAACTCATCGTGCAGATACTGAATTGTCTTAACTGCAGCATAAAGGGCATCTTTTCTGTATTTCATCGGAGTTGTCCCTGCATGACCGGCTTGACCCCGGAAGGTAAATTCATAATTTATCATACCGCACACACCTTCAACAACTCCAATATCACAACCTTCCTTTTCCAGTACCGGCCCCTGCTCAATATGTAATTCAATTAACGCAATATATTTATCGGGTGACATCCGGTTGGAAATATCCCCTACAAACCCACTGTTCTCCAATGCTTTTCCAAAAGTATACCCAGGTATATCCTTTGCCTCTGAAGCTAACATTTCTGCCTTATCAAATTTCCCGCAAATTACACCTGACGACATCATGGCAGGTTCGAACCGCGCACCCTCTTCATTTGTCCATACAACAACGGTAATAGGATGTCTGTGAGGAATTTTTTCTTTTACTATAGTTTCTGCAACCTCCATGGCTGTCAGCACACCCAGAATTCCGTCATAATTACCGCCCTGCCTTACCGAATCAAGATGGGAACCGGACATTATCGCAGGAAGGTTTTCGGAGCCCGGAATGGTGGCATAAATATTTGCCATATCATCTGTAACAACTGTTGCACCGATGGCCTCCATTCTTCTCTTTACTTCATATCTTGCTTTCAGTGCTTCCTTGGAAAGTGAAAATCTCGTTACTCCACCATTACCGGTGTCACCAAATTTACTAAAAGCTTTTATCTTTTCTTCCAATCTTTCGATACTACATGATACCATATGTTAATCGCCCCTCTCGTAGTAAGTATTCTAATGTTAAAACGCTCCTATCATTATCAAAAATATTCTTAATTAAGCTTCACTGCTCACTGGGCTTTACATAATTCAGGTTGAAGCTTTTTCAAAACCCTTACCCCCTGAGAAACGGCATTTACGGGACACACCGTCACACATAAATGACAGCCCACACATTTATCAGCAATCAGCACCGGCTTACCATTGCTTTGATTCTGGTTCAGCGCCTGGTGCCCCCCATCATAACAGGATAAATAACACCTTCCGCAGCCAAGGCACTTGTTTCTATCAAACTTCGGCAGGCATATACTGCTCCTGTCAAGATTTTCAGGAGGTACAATCTGAGGAAGTGCCTTTCCCACTATTTCACTTATGCTCTTGTATCCATGGGTACTCAGATAACATTTCATACCTTCAATCATATCATCGATTATTCTATAGCCATATTGCATTACAGAGGTTGTAACCTGTACATTTTCACAACCCAATGCTATAAATTCGGCTGCATCCTTCCAGGTCTCAATTCCCCCCATACCACTGACAGGAACATCTTTTAGTTCTCTACGGCTCTTCATTGATTGAATAAATCGCAGAGCAATTGGCTTAATTGCTTTTCCTGAATAACCTCCCACACTTGTCTTCCCCTTAACTTCCGGTGCAGATGTAAAACTGTCCAGGTTTACCTTGATAATACTCTTAATAGTATTGATTGCTGCTATACCATCTGCACCTGCATTAACTGCAGCAATTGCAGGAACTTCCATATTGCCGATATTAGGTGTCATCTTGGCCAGAATGGGGATATTTGTACCTTTTCTTACTGCTCTGGTGTAAGAGGCAACCAGTTCAGGATTCTGTCCCACATCTGACCCCAATCCGTTTGCCGCCATATGAGGGCAGGAGAAATTACACTCTATAATATCTGCTCCTGCATCGGTCATAAGCCTTGCAAGATATGTCCATTCGTCCTCATCCTGACCCATGATGGAAGCAATAATGACTTTAGTGGGATAATCCTCCTTCAGCCGCTTTATATACTGTATATTCTCTTCCAGGGTATGTTCGGATATCTGTTCAATATTCTCAAACCCTATAAAGTGAACAGCTTCCTTTCTTAAAGCTTCAAATCTTGGAGAAACCTCCCTGGCCGCAAAAGTTCCTATTGTTTTAAAAGCTACTCCGGCCCAACCCATATCAAAAGCTTTTGCAACCATTTCATAATTACTTCCCACTACAGAAGATGACAGGAAGAATGGATTTTCGCATTTGATACCGCAAAATTCAATTGACAAGTCTACATCCCCTGGTACAATCCTGTCATAGGACGATGCACTGATAATAATTTCATCAATGTTCACAGGTCGATTTATTTTCTGTTTTAGGCATACCCTCATGCAATCTTTAGTCTTACAGTTAGCACAGGGAACATTGCGGGGTATTTTAGCAGCTGCTCCTGAATAATTTTCAAATCGGATTGATCGGATGATAGTGTCCGCTTCAAGGCCATAGGGGCATGCTTTTGCGCAGGGAGCATTGTTGCACAGCAAACATCTGCTTACCTCCTCAGTTACAGAAATATCTCTATATAATACTTCGCCCAAAGCAATCACCTCTTTCCACTACCCGGCTGGCGTTTAATAAATTTCCCGAAGCCGGGTTTACCCACGAAATTACCGTTATCGTAAACCAGTTCTCCCCTTACATATGTCTGTACAGGATATCCATGAAGCTTTTTTCCTTCCCAAATAGTATGGTCGTAATCTGAATGCATGTTGTTGACTGATATTGTAAAATCCTTATTTGGATCATAAATAACAATATCTGCATCCTTTCCTACTGTAAGAGAACCCTTCTGAGTACATCCAAAAATTCTTGCCGGGTTGGTGGCACATAGTTTTACAGCAGTGTTGAACGTAATCTTACCTTCGTTAGCTGCAGACAACATATATGGATAAAGATTTTCTATTCCGGCACAACCGTTTGGTATCTTTGTGAAATCATCCTTACCCCAGTCCTTTTCATAGCTCTGGAAGGGGCAGTGATCTGTTGCAACTATATCAATGGTGCCATTTTTAATGGCAGCCCATAAGGCGTCCTGACTTTCCTGACCTTTTATTGGCGGGGAGCAGACAAAATTTCTGCCATCTTCACGTTTATATACATCACAGGTAAATTCCAGATATTGAGGACATGTTTCAACGAATATGTCATAACCCTCCATTTTTGCAGCTGCCGCGGCTTCTACTCCCTCCTTGTTAGCCAGGTGGACTATGTACAGGGGAGCATCAAAGGTTTTTGCCCAATGAATAGCTCTTTTGTCGGCCTCTGCCTCAACAAACTCAGGTCTGCTGAGATAATGGTACCAGGCTGAAGTCTTTCCCTCTTTCTTAAACCTCTCAATGTTCAGGTCTATAATATCCGGATTCTCTGCATGAATATTGGTAATAGCTCCAACCTCTTTGGCTTTTAGCAGTACCTTCACCAATGTAGCATCATCAACCATCATGCCTTCCTTTTTGTATACCAGAAAACATTTGAAACTGGTTATACCGTAATCAACAGCAGCCTGAAACTCATCCAGCAAGGTTCCGTCATTGAGGTCAGTGATAATACAGTGAAAAGCATAATCCACACAAGCCTCAGGAGCGCACATTTTATTTCGTTCTTTAACAGTTTCCAGTATACCCTTGCCCCTTCTCTGCATCGGATAGTCAAATACCGTTGTAACTCCGCCACAGGCAGCTGCTCTGGTACCTGATAAATATCCATCAGCCGACACTGTTCCTCCAAAGGGCATAGCCAGGTGAGTATGAACATCTATGGCACCGGGCAATACATATTTTCCTGAAGCGTCAACTACCTTTTTTGCTTCTATAGGCAGATCCATTCCTATACAGGCAATTTTCCCATCTTTAACTGCAATATCCGCAATAAAGCTTTCACTGTCGGTAACAACGGTACCGTTTTTAATTAACAGTTCCATAAAACCAACCTCCAATCCCACAAATTACTTTGAAATATAAAACTAATTTTCGCAGTTTACTTTTCTATTGGCTGTTCTTCTAAAACCAAACTGGCATATAAAAAGTTCATTTAATACATGTAAAACTCATACAAACAAAATAACCATCATATAAATACCAGGAAACTTATTAGTTAATGCCTGAATCAGGTGATACATCATTCTCCCAATTCAGGCATATAAATCTGCAGCACTTAAATAAATAAATAATTAATTATTAATTCAGCTTGTAAACAAGTACCAGACCCGATCTTTGGTATACCTGTGCAATTTCAAGGAGATTCATTCCGCCTGCGTTAGCAGCAATCAGGTTTGATACCCAGGTAACACCAAAATCAACCTGACCAGTATATACAGCAGTTGTTTCTCCAATGTCACCGCCGCCGGGAATAATTGTTACATCCAAGCCCACATCTTTGTAATATCCTTTTTTAAGTGCTACGTAATAGCCCATAAACTGAGCCTGTGGGAGCCATTTAAGCTGAATAGACACCGATGTTTTTTCAAGTTTGTCGAATTTTCCACCTGATGACATTGCATCTTTTAAGTAGGAAGTATCACGAATATCATCCAGAGTCATAGACTGTAGTTTTGAAGCAGCTGCTGAATCAGTCAGCTGAATATATTTCTTTGCCAGATCAAGTGTTTGCTGCATGGCCTTTTCGTCCATGTTTCCGTAGTTCTTTACGGTAGCACCGGTTGTATCTGTCTCAACCAGCTTTTTAACCTCTGAAGCCATGTATGCCTGGTGTTCGCTGGATACCGAAGAACCGTATTCATATACAATCTTTGCTGCCTCTTCGGGATTATTACAGGCATCCTCCCAACCCTTCATTGAAGCATAAAGAAAAGCTTTTACGGTATTGGGATTTGCTTTTGCAAATTCCTTTGTACAGAAGATGTTATCTTCAAGCATTGCAACGCCTTCTTCATTCATATCAATATAGGCAACCTTATCACCGTATTTGTACCCGCCTTCATAACTGTTTTTAACCAATCCCAGCTCGTTGTAGGTCATCGCAGAAGCAAGGGCAATGGTATCATTGTCAAAGCCGTCCATATCAAAAGCCTGACTTAAAAAGGTAGTTGGCTGACCATACTTTGCCAAAAGTGCCTGTACTTCATACTCGTTTCCAAGTCCCCAATTTCCTACTTTACCTTTACTTGCAGCATCTTTTATAATACTTTCTGCTGTAGCTGTGGCATCATAATACTTTCCTGAGCCTGCTGCAGTACTGCCAGAAGAAGCTGTTGAAGCAGCGGCCTCTGTACTTGAAGTACTTGCCTTAATGTCTGACGTTTCTGTTGATTTACCACATGATGCCAATGTTGTTAAAACCATTGCAATCACCATAAAAACGGCTAATAATTTTGCTATTTTCATTGTTAACCCTCCTTGTTATCTGTTGACTATTGTTATATTGGGAACAGTTTCAACTATTCCATATTAGACTGAAGATCACCGGTTACGTCGGCCTTTCAGTATAACTCCCTCAGCAATTAGTAATATCGCATACATCAGTATGCCTATTACACATGCAACCAAAATGTAGGCCCATGCCGTTGCATATTGTGCCAGTACAATACTTTCACGTATCTGACGCCCAACTCCTATTATGTATTCTGCAAAGTACTCGCTGACCAATGCACTGATAATACTTGCAGGAACGCTTACTCTTAAGGCTGTAAAAACATATGGAAGACTATTTGGCACTCTCAGTTTCAGAAAAACTGTAGTTTTGCTTGCAGCATAGGATTTCATCAAATCTTCGGAAAAAGGCTTTAACTCTGTAAAACCCCTGTACGCATTTATACTCATGGAAACTGTACAGGTTATCATTACCACAATCATTTTTGCAAGCATACTTCTCACATTTGGGTCATCACTGAAATCCTGTGTCAGATTATTAAGAATAGGTGCAATTGCTACAATGGGTACAGCAGTAAAAGCTGATGCAATGGAAATACCCCCATAACCCCATTTTGGAAATGCCATGGCAACGATTCCTAACAAATACCCTAATACTGAACCCAGAATCAGACCACTTACCGACACAATAACGGTAGCCTGAACATTTTTCAAAACTGCAGGCACATTATCAAATATGATATTGACAATTCTTCCGGGCAGCGGAAGTGTGAATGTATCGGCTCCCAGAACTTTATGCAGCAGCTGTGTCTGCCAGAGTACTAATATAAAAACTCCAAATAGAACAGGATAAAGAACAGTTGTTATTGATTCTTTATTTATTTTATTTATTTTATTTCTTTTTTTGGTATTTAACTTATCTCTGTCTGTATTCTCAGATGTCTTCATTTTTATCGGACTTGCTCCGGTGTTCAAATATCCGTTTTCCATACGCTTCACCTCCTTATCCTCTGACTTTTTTATAGGGTGATACTAACTTTTCAACTACAGACATTAAATAAAAACTCAATATTCCTATAACTGCACTGAAAAATACAATTTGCCAGAACACGTATATACTCATGGCATGCTTTAATGATTGGGAAAGCATGCAGCCCAGTCCTCCCCCACCCTGCAGGGTGTCAACCAGAATTGACGCGGTTATAGCCATGGGAGCAGATATTTTAAGGCCTGTAAAAAAGTAAGGTATGCATGATGGTATTAATAACTTTTTATAGACATCTATCTTCTTAGCTGCTATAGAAAACATCAATTCATGCTTTTCCTTTTCAACTGCTTTGAATCCGGCCAGGGTATTGGTTGCTACCGGATAAAAGGTTAGTATTGCAGCAATTACAATTCGGCTTTTGTCAATATCCTTTGTAATGGCCAGAATAATTGGGGCCATACCCAATATAGGTATCATCTGAATAATCATTAAATATGGAAAGGCTATTTTTTCGAGAGGCAAAAACATATTCATTAATAAGGCCAATGCAAATCCAATTGCACTTCCGATAAGAAAACCTATTCCTGCCCTTACCAATGTAACAGCAGCGTTGCTGAGAACAATTTCCGAAACTGTCTGGCTGCCGTTTACAAGTTTCTGACTAAATACAGAGTCGATAATCTGGTAAATATGAGGCAGAACATTCTCAGGTGTTCTTTTAGTTTGCTGGATAGCTGACGCTGCAATTTCCCAGACTATAATCAGACAAATAACCCAGATTAGGGTTACCATCTGCTTTGAGGATAAAACTCTTTTTACTCTGTTCAAATCTATACCCCCTCAAAACTGTTTCTTACCTTAGAAACCAGTGAATTGAATTCTATAGTATCTCTTATTTCCAGCCCTCTTGGCCTTGGGAGGTTAATATCCACAATTGCCGAAATCCTTCCCGGATGCGGCGAAAGCACTACTACTTTGTCCGACAGAAATACCGCTTCCTGAATACTATGGGTTACGAAAATAATAGTTTTCTTTGTTTTGCTCCAGATGTTTTGCAAATCCAGATGCAGTTTTTCCTTTGTAAATTCATCAAGTGCAGAGAAGGGTTCATCCATCAGGAGAATCTCAGGACGTAGAGCTAAAGCCCTGGCTATACCAACTCTCTGCTGCATACCTCCGCTCAGCTCATGGGGATACTTTTTTCCGAAATTATATAGGCCTACCAGTTCAAGCATCTGTGTAACACGGCGAGTACGCTCTTTTTTGGGTATGCCCATTATCTCCATTGGCATACAAACGTTTCTTCTCACTGTTCGCCATTCGTATAAAACTGGGTTTTGAAATACAATTCCAAATTTTTGTTGAAGTCTGATTTCACGTGGAGTCAATCCTCTGATAGATATGGTTCCGGAAGTAGGCTGCTGTAAATCGGCTATAGTTCTGAGCAGTGTTGTTTTCCCACAACCTGAAGGCCCTACCAATGACACAAATTCACCTGGTTTAACTTCAAGATTGATATTCTGAAGAGCTACTACCGGTTCACCCCCATTTTTGTCCGGAAACTGCACCGATAGGTTTTCAATTTTTATTCCGCTCTCCAACTCCTCTGTTTCAGAAAGTAAATCTCTGCTGTAGTCCTGGTTTATTTTTTTTGCTAGAAGCATATCTAATCCCTCCACACTTTTTTACACTTAATTAACTCAAAACAATTTATTAGCTGAAAATAATAAAATGGCGTAGAACCATCAGTTTTACGCCATTGTAATCAAAATAACCAATACTTTATTCAACAATTCTTAATTATTTAAATATTAATTAATTTTTATTTAATTCATTATTAATTCACTTGCTTTAAAACACGATTTGTTTTCAACTTCAGTGAACTAATTCTATTTGTTTGTTTTTCTGTTATCAAATCACCAAAGTTTATTATATATTTCCAGGAGGTCCTCCTTTGTAACCTCTTTTATGGTGTTTGAAGGGCTTCCGCTTGCCATGGCATCCTTTGCCATTTTGTCCTTCACCCTGTCAAACTCCTCCTTACTGATCCCATATTCCTTTAAAGTAGGTATTTTCAGATGTACACAAAGGTCCGATAATTTTTTTATAAAGGCCTCTGCTGCTTCCTTATCACCCGACTTGCTGTCTGCTGCTCCTATCGCCCTGGATAATGCTGCAAATTTCTCGTAACAGCCATCCATCACATACTTCAGACATTCCTTAATAAGCATCGCATTTGATAATCCATGCGGGACATGAAACAGTGCTCCTATTGGTCTGCTCATACCATGCACTAACGTTACAGATGCGTTGTTGATACAGACTCCTGCTTCAAAGGCTGCTATGGCCATCTCTTCCCTTGCTTTCAGGTTGTTACCGTTGTCATAGGCTTCTGGCAGATATGTGAATACCCTTTTGATGGCACTCAGCGCATATATATCGGTAAGAGGATTTCCCTTTCTGGATGTAAATGCTTCAACAGCGTGGGTCAGAGCATCCATTCCCGTAGCTGCAGTGACTGAAGGAGGCGCCGTAAGTGTAAACTTAGAATCAATTATTGCTAAATCAGGGAGCAGCGAGTCCCCTTTAAGCAGCATCTTTACATTTTTGGCGGTATCAGTAATTATTGTGAATTTTGTTGCTTCAGAACCTGTACCGGCAGTTGTGGGTATTAAAACCATTGGTGGGAAGTCTCCTTCTATCTCCTTACCCATATAGTCCGAGATACGTCCTTCCAATACCGACATTGCAGCTATTGCCTTTGCACTGTCAAGGGGACTTCCCCCTCCTATGGCAATAATGAAATCACAGCCTGCTTCCTTGTATCTTTTAACTCCGGCCTCAATCATTTCTACAGTAGGTTCACCTGTAATATCATTAAATAGCTCTGAATTAATTTTACAATTGGAAAGGGTATCAGTTAATGTTTGCACTGCACCTGTCCTGGTAACATTTTTACCTGTAACAATAAGCGCTTTTTTACCAAAACCTTTTATAACAGCTTCACTTTCTTTTAATGCATCAGAGCCAAAATAAGTTTGTCCGGGTAGTGTAAATTTATAAGCCATATTTCCTCCATATACCCCATATTTGAGACAATTTGTTAATGCCCATAACAATATACATCAATATAAATTACTAAAATTCATTATAAAATAATAATTATAATAATTAAATTCTTATCCAAACCTTATTGTTTGATAAACAGTTTATTATATAAACTCTTCATCTACAATTGTCAGCACTTTATCAAGCTTAACCATTTCTTCTCTAAGCTGTTCTTCAGTTATAATAAGAGGGGGAGCTACAAGTATCATATTTTCATGGGTATATGTCATGAATCTGCGTTCTTTAAGCTTTCCGAGAATTTTCCCCATGGTGCCGTCTGGATCTTTACCGTAGGAAACTATGGGCTCTTTAGTTGCTTTATCCTTCACAAGCTCCACTGCAGAAAATAAGCCTATATATCGGACATCTCCCACACATGGATGCTTTTCCTTCATTCCCTCTAATATTTCACCAAGAACTTTCCCTATTTTACTTACTTTATCTGCTATGTTGTGTTTTTCATAATATTCTACACATGCAACTCCTGCTGCACAAGCTAATGGATGTCCGCTGTATGTTAGTCCGCAGGATAGTAAGTTGTCATCAAAGTATTCTGCTATTTTGCTTGCTACTACAACTCCGCCCAGTGGTATATACCCACAGGTAACCCCTTTTGCAAAGGTTACTATATCGGGCTTTACATTAAAGTGCTCAAATCCGAACATTTTTCCGGTTCTGCACCAGCCGGTCATAACCTCATCACATATCATTAAAATACTGTATTTGTCACATAAGGCCCTTACACCTGGTAAATATCCTTTAGGAGGAATTATAACCCCATTTGAACCTGTAATGGTCTCAAGAACTATTGCTGCTATTGAATCAGCTCCTTCATACTGGATCTGCTCCTCCAGTTTTGCAAGATAATACTCTGTAGCTTCCTCTTCTGATTTAAACTCAATGGCTTCTCTGTAGATATATGGATCAAAAAACTTTATAAATCCGGGAATGCCAGGCTCCAGTGCAAATCTTCTGGGTTCTCCCGTAAGGTTTCCGGAACCAAAGGAAGATCCATGATAGCTTCTGTACCGGCTGAATATCTTATACCTGCCGGTATACATTCTTGCGATTTTAATTGCATTTTCATTGGCTTCAGCACCGGCATTGGTAAAGAAGACCTTTCCCATATTATCCGGCATGAGATCAATAATTTTTTTAGCCAGCTTTGCTCTGGATTCAGCACCATATGAAGGTCCGATGAAGCAAAACTTGTCAACTTGCGCCTTTATTGCATCCCCGATCTCTTCATTTGCAAAACCAAGATTTAAATTGACCAACTGGGATGACATATCGGTGTAACGATTCCCTTCATAATCCCAGAAGTATATTCCTGAAGCCTTTTCAACAGAAATGGGATTAATGTTTTTCTGTTTGCTCCACGATTGCAAATTATATTTTTTTAATGTAATTTTAATTTCTTCGCCGTTCATATTAACCTCCATCAAGCCTGTAAAGCTGCCACAAAATGTTTACAAAACTATTCCTCCAATTCGTTGTGAGCGAATAAAGAAGGCTGATAAGCCATGTACTCTTCCCATATAAAATAAATTTGATCATAGTTGAATGGCTCAATCTGGAATATAGAAAAAGTTGCTGTAAATATGGGAATTTATCCTGGAAATTGATATGTACAACGCATATCACCGGTGATATGCGGTTGATTATCAATATGCAAATAGTTTTAATATAAATCAAAAAAGCGACAAAGCTCTATATAAGCTCCATCGCTTTTTTTAATGTTGTTCTAATTTAGATTTATTATAAAACGAAAACATATGGCAATGCAATTAACAATCTCCCAAACATTCTTGTGCATATGCACAAGCCGTCTCATGATTTTATTGATAAAACGTGGATATATATAATAATTATAATAATACTTAATTAGTTCAGTAATTATATTTACCCGGATATATGCTTAAATCTATACTTTTCAGGCTAAAACCTGTCATTGCATATATATTTTATGTGAAATTTTCAATTATAAATATTTCATAAGATGATATATCTTTATTATCATTTTTTAGGTAAAACTAAATGCTAGCATTACATTTTCTATACTTTCCCGATACATTTGTCCGGTTTATAAAAAATTTTATGAATTTCTTTCATCCATATCTTTCACTTTAAAAAATGACAAATTACATAGCAGTCACGAGGACTACTGTGCTTTTGCACAATTTTATATGTTAGCGGTGTAATTATATAATAAGATTTTGTTTTGGTGAAAATAACAGAATGGAAACAAAACACTACAAAATATCTTTTATGTAGAATGCCATATAAAGGTTGACACGGCCTTCCAGTTCCAAAGGATTTACTCCTACAATACTTTCAATTTTCTTCAGATGATTCAATACCGTATTTCTATGCACATATAATTTTTCCGATACCAGTTGTATGCTCCCGTTATTTTCAAGATAAATACGTAACAGCTCTGTGAATTTTGAATTATTTTGTCTGTCATATGCAACCAGTTTTCCAATGGTATCGTTATAAAAGCTTCTTAAAACCCCCTTATCGTTTGTGGCATACAGTATTTTGTAAATTCCCAGCTTATCATAGTACAAATATTTTTCTTTGAGATTGCATGCCATCTTCATAGCAGAGGTTGCTTTTTCAAAATTTTTATTTTGGTTATTCAGACCTGGTTGATTGGGACTAATGCCGATATGAATATTAAATTGCTTTAACTTGGTGCTGGCATTTTCAAGGAATTCCTTTACAAAGGTATCTATCTCTTCATCTGTATAGTTTATAAGTGCTAATATCAAGCTATCCTGATATAAAAAGGATATATACAGTTCGTGTATGCTTTTAGCAATCCTTTCTGCTATCATTTGAATGTCGTGCTGATAGTCCTCAAAACTTGCATTGCCAAGATTGCTGATTGTTATACTTATAAAGCAAAGCATGCTGTCCCTTTGGCAGCCGTATCTTTCAAGCCGCAGTATCTGCGTTTCCAGATCTCCGATATTAAATACAATATTTTTTATAGTTGTAGAAAGGTCATTCTCAATTTGTACATTATTGAGTATTCTGTGACAAAAATCTCTTGTCATATCTACCATCCTGGTTTCCCATGGAATGGTGAAAAGAGGCAGGTTTTCCTTGTTGCAAAAATCTATTACGTTATCTTCTATTTCCCTGGTGTGAGGGCCCAGATTTACAACAAAGGCACTGGCATTTACCTCTTTCAATTTTACAGCAAAATTCAGAAGCCAATCTTTTTTATTGTTTAATATACCAGCAGTAAAGACCAGTTCATTTCCATGCAAAAAGGAAATTACGCTGTCGTCTTCTATAATATGAACCCATTGAACAAGGTTATTCAGCCCGTTACGCCCTGCAATGAGCTTCATATTATATAAAAATGTGCCATTTTTATAGAGTTTCTTCACCATTATAGACATATATTTTTCTCCCCGGTAAAAAACAACTATTTATCAAACAGATTTTAATTATTAGTGGGTTTCAGGATATTATATGTAATTTAACAGCCTCCATTTTAGGTTTTTTCATACTTTTCCAATTTTTGCTGTTTTAAGTCAAAACTTTAATGTCTCTTATTTTCCACATAAAAAGCGTTTTATCATAATACTTTTTGATTCTGAAATTTTATTAAGGAAACTATATCCATGATAAGAATTTTACTTTTATACTTACTCTTATATCATATCATGACAGATTCTATACATAAATACATTAATACTATTAACTGGATATTTTGGATCATTCTTTGTAAACGGAGGGATAGTATAAGACAAAGGCAGTAAGAGTCGCCTCGACTTTAGTCTCGGCACTCTCGGCTAAAAATGCTTTGCATTTTCTTCACGCCGAGAGCCTTCTCAGGTTCAAGTCCTGATAAGATCACAAAAAGAGAGTATCTAACGATACTCTCTTAAATGGTCGGAGTGAGAGGACTTGAACCTCCAGCATCTTGGTCCCAAACCAAGCGCGCTGCCAATTGCGCTACACCCCGAAATATTTACTGCTTGACTTTCTCAAGCGCAAAAGTATTTTACTATAGTCGCGATTTTTAATCAATTCATAAAATATATATCTATTTGAAATTATCACTTACTACCTTCTATATTCTTGTTTTTTCGCCAGTTTAATGTGTCGTTCAAAAACAGCATAAATCAATGCCATAATTAAATTTTTAAGGTTTTACCTGCTCTCATGACAGACCCACTCCATTAATAAAAGACTTTTTGACTCCAATAATATTATACCTCAATATTGTGTACCTTACTCTTCTCAAGGAACTTTAGTACTACTGGCTACCTGAAAATATTAGGTTTTACTATTCCTTTTATATTTGGATATAGTTTTTTACTACGTTATTTTTTGACACATTTTTCATATGTAATACAATTGAAATGTAAATTGACTTGAACCGTCATATGACTTTTTCTATAATAAGGAATAATTAGACAATTATTTTGCTTTATTAAAAGGGGTGGTGCTTATACAACGAATTCTAGGGCAGGTTAGAAGAGCAATACAGGATTATGACATGATTAATGACGGCGATAGAATTGCTATAGGCGTAAGCGGTGGAAAAGACAGTATGACTCTGCTTACTGTCATGAAACAGTTACAACGATTTTATCCAAAAAAATTTGAAATTGAGGCAATCAGCCTTACAATGGGAATAGGTAATGCTGATTTTACACCAGTTGCCGACTACTGCAGGCAGATAGGTGTAAATTATACTATTGAAGAAACACAGATAGGAAAAATTATATTTGAAATCCGGCAGGAAAAGAATCCCTGCTCTATGTGTGCTAATCTCCGGAGAGGTGCTCTTCATAATGTATCCAAAAAAATAGGCTGTAACAAGGTAGCGCTGGGCCACCACAGAGATGACGCCATCGAAACCCTTTTACTCAGTACCTTCTATGAAGGGAATCTACATACCTTTTCTCCGGTTACATATTTAGACAGAAAAGATCTTTATCTTATTCGACCACTCATCTATACAGAAGAGAAACAAATTAAGGCTGTTGCCAGATCAGGACATTTCCCCATAGTAAAAAGTCCATGTCATGTAGATGGGAAAACCAAACGTCAGTATGTCAAAGACTTAATCCGTGAGCTTCAAAAAGAAAACAGAGATATAAAAAGTAATCTTTTTGGTGCCATTAAGCGTGCCGGAATTGATGGATGGCATGTGTAAAATTTAATACCAAATCTATACCAAATCTAATGTAAAGGAGAAATGATACTAAAATATTAAAAATAACGAAATAAGGAATGGAGAACATAATGCTTAGAAACAAATACATAAGAAGAAGTTTTGCATTTATTTTAGTAATGGCTTTATTACTTGTTTCATTCAGTACAAGTACTTTTGCTTTACCATTACTAATAGACCAGACAGTAGAAAAACAAACAATAACTTCGGGAGTAGTTCTGGAAAAGTACAACCGCTTCACTACCAGTGGATGGCTTCGTACCAACGTACTTCGTGTGGACCTTACAAATGAAAACGTTAAAGTCGACAGCATCGTTAATAAATCAGGACTCACAAAAACGGCTTCTGTAAAAACTCTTGCCAAATCAAGTGGTGCTGTTGCCGCTGTTAATGGAAGCTTTTTTGATATGGATACCGGAGCGACCTATGGTCCGGTTATGTCGAACGGTCAGTTTGACATTGCCGCCAGTCGTAATAATACCGACTTGGCTACATTAGCTCTGGATAAATCAAATAATCCTATACTAGCTTATCTGGACGTAAAGGTGGAACTAATTACTCCAACCGGTGAAAGAAAGCCAATAGCAGCATATAACAGATATAGCGGCTATTACAATATGAATATGTACATTGTAGACTCCAAGTGGGGCACTACTACTCCCGGTGTAACAAAAACCTATCCCAATTGGCTTGAAATGGTTGTTGAAGATGGCGTTGTGAAAGAGTTTCGTAAGAATATGCCAGGAACTACTATTCCAAAAAACGGGTTTGTTGTTCTGGCTACAATGGGTCATGATACATATCTGGAAAAGACATTTAAAGTGGGTGACCCCGTAACTTATGAAGTAACAGCAAATATTGATACCGAAAGCTTAAGCATGGCCCTGACCGGCGGCACAATGCTTGTTAAAGATGGTAAGGTGCTTAAACAGTTTACTCATCAGGCTGCAGGCAATTCCAGGCAGCCCAGAACTGCTGCAGGCGTCACCGCCGACGGTAAAACTCTTTTAATTGTAACTGTTGACGGAAGACAACCAGGTGTCAGCATTGGATTAACACAGGCTGAATTGGCCGAATACATGAAAGAGCTGGGCTGTGCCAATGCAATTAACTATGATGGCGGCGGCTCAACCACCATGGTGGCAAGGCAGCAGGGAGAAACCAGTATTTCAACAGTAAATACGCCTTCAGACGGCTTTGAGAGAGGTGTTACTGCCTCTCTGGGAGTATTCTCTGTTGGTGAGAAAGGGCCTGTTGATTCACTGCTTGTGAGCGCTTATGAAGATTATGTATTCGTAAATACTCCCAGAGCTTTTACTGCAACCGGGGTTGATAAGTATATGAACCCCGTGGAGATAAACAGTAAGGATATTGAGTGGTCAGTTTCTGGTGTAGAGGGTACCTTTGAAGGTAATGTATTTACCCCAACCACTGCCGGAGAGGCAGTTATAACTGCCAAAATAGGAGATTCGGTAGTAGGCAACTGTCCTATAACTGTACTAAGTTCTCCCGTAAAATTAAGCTTGAATATTGATACTCTGAAGACCTCTCCCGGAGCTACTACAACTTTTACAGTCCGCGGATGGGATAAAAACGGTTTCAGTGCCAGCATACATCCCTCCAGTGTAAAATGGGGAGTTTTGAACAATGTTGGAACCTTTTCCTCCAATGTGTTTAAAGCCGCAAACTCCGGTACAGGATATGTATCAGCCTCCATTAACGGAGTATCTGTGTTCTGCCCTGTATCAATAAGTAAGCCGGGATATAAGAAAGTAATTGAAGATTTTAACAGTCAAATGTCTGTATCTTTATCAGCTAAAACGGTAACAGCGAAATATCAGGCGGCATCTAATATATACAAATCGGGTCCTTATTCCGGAAAGCTGACCTATGACTTTACCAAGGGTATTGAACAGAACAGGGCTGCTTACATTAATCTTCCAGATGGCGGAATAGCACTGGATAGCACCACAACCAAACTGGGCCTCTGGGTACACAGCGACTCAAAAAAGCCTCTGTGGATAGGTGCTATGATAAAGGATAAAAAAGGAAACACCCACTACAAGTATTTTACTAAAGATGTAAACTGGACAGGATGGAAATACCTGGAGTTATCACTTGAGGGTATATCCAATCCAACCAAGATAACAAAAATATATGCTACCCAGACCTCAAAGCAGAAGGTTTCAGGGTCCTTGTATTTTGATAATCTCACCATGGTTTATTCCGGGCATCCTGAAGTTCCGGCAAATAAATCAGCTGTAAATACAGTTCCTAAGGATGACGCATACAAGGAGCGTACAGTATCTGGACCTGACTCCTTCACTTTCTCGGTATTTGGTCAATCAACCGCCTATGACAAGACTAAGAACAAAACTCAGATTAGTATGCTAAATTCTTTGGCTTCTACAATTAATAAGAACATGCAGGCTTCAGTGCTGGTAGGTACCTACGATGGTCTGTGGCAATCACTTAAGGTACCTATGCTTTCAACCACTGCCAGTTATAAAGCTCTTGATAAAAACGGCAACAGACTTATTCAGCTTCAAACAACAAAGGGCGGGCTCAGATCAACTAATACCAATGAATGGCTGTGGTTCAAGAATCAGCTTAATACTTTCACAGGAAACAATTTGTTTATTTTCCTGGCAAAAGACCCATTAAAATTTGATGATCCGAAGGAAGGAAAGCTTCTGAAGGATATGCTGGCAAATTATAAAAAGCAAAATCCCGATAAGAATGTCTGGGTATTTTATAAAGACTCAACTAACTCCAGCTACATGGACAGAGGAGTAAAATACATAACAACAGCGGGCTTTGATGCAGCCGGTTTCAGTGATAAAAACAAGTCAGCAGCCAAGTATGTTTCGGTAAAAGTAAAGGGAAATACTATTACATATCAGTTTAAATCAATAAACTAGATTTTTGCCGATAAACCAATATTACGGGTAAGTTAGTATTGCAGTAGTAATAAGTCATAGTATTTTTAATTCTTTCTGCCAAAAAGGCTGTCTCTCATTAGCCAAAAGCTAAGAGAGGCAGCCTTTTCTTAGTTTCTTAGTTGGTAAATATTATTTTCTGAATGGTTGAATTGGATTTTAAAATATTAAGGCAATTTCTCAACCTTGTCCTTTAGAAAAGCTGTAAACTCAGCACTCAAGTCCTCCCGTTTCAGGGCAAACTCCACTGTCGCTTTAAGGAAGCCTATTCTATCTCCTACGTCATACCTGTCTCCCTCAAATTCAAAAGCGTACATTGCCTCACACTCCATTAACTGCTGCAAAGCATCTGTAAGCCATATTTCGCCGCCTTTGCCCGGAGTTGCCTTCTCAAGAAATTCAAATATCCTTGGAGAAATTATATATCTTCCCAATATTGCGATATTTGAAGGTGATTGATCTACATCTGGTTTCTCAACCAGGCCCTTTACTTTATAGACTCTTTCGTCTATTTGCTTACATGACACAATTCCATATTTGGATACATCGGGCAAGGGAACCTTTTGAACTCCGAGAATTGTTGTTCTGTACTCACTGTACACATCCATAAGCTGCTTGATACATGGTGTTCTGGAGTCTACAATATCATCTCCCAGCAGCACAGCGAATGGTTCATCTCCTATAAAAGACTTTGCGCAATAAATTGCATGCCCCAGACCCTTTGCTTCCTTTTGCCTTATGTAATGAATATTTGCAATATTTGAAATCTCTCTGACACAACTTAATAGTTCCTGTTTACCCTTTCGGTGCAGTTCCTCTTCCAATTCGTAAGACTTGTCAAAATGGTCTTCAATGGCTCTTTTGTTTCTACCCGATATTATAAGTATATCTTCAATTCCAGCCGCAGCAGCTTCCTCAACTATATATTGTATTGTAGGCTTGTCCACTATTGGAATCATTTCCTTAGGTGTCGCTTTAGTAGCAGGCAAAAACCTTGTCCCAAGACCAGCAGCCGGTATTATCGCTTTTCTAACCTTCATAACTCCTCCAAAGTACTTAATTTTTTCTTGTATCTATTTCCAATTCTAACACAGTAACATTTTATTTAACAGTCTTCTGCAAATTATTGCCCTAAAATATAAAAAAATTTATTGAATTTGTCTGTTCATTAAATTCTTCCGATATAATTAACTTTGACATTAGTTTGCATAATTCTATAACTAATTAACTTTTATAGTTAAAATGATATTAATGATATTGTTAATATGTATAGTATAATATTTCACTGTGAATTTTCTGGAAAGTGCTTTCTGTTTGCCCAAACACTACCAGTTATTATTAATTATAAACAATTTAATCATAAAAATACAGACAATAATCAGTAAACAGTTTTAAGTGTAAATCCCTTGACGCATTATTATTTACAGTGATATAATTTCTTAGAACCTATGGAAATAATTTGTTAGTTCCATAATAATAGTATTAATATTATTTTTGTTTCAAGTTACTTAAAATTAATATCGTATCTTCAGGGCAGGGTGCAAGTCCCTACCGGCGGTAATATGCAGATAAGTGCATGAGCCCGCGAGCGAAAGCTGACATGGTGAGATCCCATGGCCGACAGTATAGTCTGGATGGAAGAAGAATTAGCTTATTTATGCTGAGCAGCGCTCTGTGGATTTTAATCACAGAGCGTTTTTTAGTTAACTGCTCTAGCAACCTTTGTTCTTCTGCTCCTGAAATATAATTATTTTATTTAGGGGGTATTTTTTATGACCAGTAGTAAAATCAAACAAATTACAACAATGGGGATTTTGGTGGCAATTTCAATTATTTTAGTAGTATCTCCACTGAGATTTCCCTGGCCAATAGCACCATTTTTAGTTTATGAACCCGGAGATGTACCTATTCTGATAGGCGGATTTATATTTGGCCCTGTATCCGGTATTATACTCACTGTAATCACTTCGGTAGCCCAGTCTTTAACAGTTGGAAAGGACGGCGTTTTCGGGTGTATTATGCACATTCTAGCCACTTCCACACTGGTAGGCATTTCGGCATTTGTTTACTCAAAAAAGAAAACCTTTAAAAGGGCCATATTCGGATGTGTTATGGGCAGTATAGCCATGACTGTTGTTATGGGAATATTAAACCTTGCCCTTGATCCGATTTTTTATGGAATGACTCTTGATGCAATTATTAAACTTATGGTTCCGGCAATTCTTCCATTTAATTTTATGAAGGCCGCCCTTAATTCTTTAATATTTCTGATTATATTTAAATCAGCAGGAAAGATATTGCTTAGAATTGCCAATAAGGAGTAGGAAGCCTGATAACTTGTTTGTGATTAGCAAAAGCAGCCATAATGAAGCACATTAGTAGACTTTCCATAGGAAATTGTAACATTTAAAACTCTGTATTTTATAGCTTTAATTCACAATGAGCTGATAGTTGCTATAAAAAACGAAATTATATATTTACATTGAAAACAATAGTACGTATTATAATATATAAATATCATTAATTTTATGTGGCCGGTCTTTGGATGACCTTTTCACAAGGGTACTTATGACCCGATTATCTAAATATGCTATAGTTTATTAATGCGGGGTGAGAATTATGGAATTTTGTAACAAGTGTGGTTCATTGAAAATCAACGGCAGCTGTACAAACAAAAAGTGTGATCAGCATATAAAATCTATGGTTGAATTAGCGACCGTTCAGCAAATTGAATATATCAAGGAGCTTGCTGAGCAATTGGGGGAAGATGTCAGTGAATTAAATTTCGACTCTATGAGTAAATCCGAAGCAGTGGACCTTATTGACGAATATCTCGAAAGACTTGATGAAGCTGAAAAGAGTCTGGATAGTGACGACGATTTACTTGTTGATGATGATTTTGATAGCAACGATGACCTATAACAATAACCTGTAACGGTGACCAATAAATATAGTCCGATAGACATAAAAAAGCAGGGGATAAAACCCCTGCTTTTTTGTTGATAACTTGTTGGATAACTGTTGATTTTTTTATGTGTGGATATGTGAAATACCTTTATAAAAGCTTGTATAAATATCTGAACATCCTGCAAAATCAGCAGTTTAGTTATTATGTTAATGTTACTAACTACTCCATACGAATCTGTGGATAATGTGCATAAGTCTGTGAATAACCTGATTTATTAACATGGAAACCTTGTGGAAAAGTTAATTTTTTAGATTAAGTCCATACCCATAAGGGAATAGTGCATTATAACCATCCGACTGATTATTCATTGTAATGGGAAGCTGTTCAATATTTCTGGGCCATGTAACAGGCAGTCTTGCGTTAAACTCATATTCCCCGTAAAGTGATTTGGCAATCACTCCTCCCTCTGTCCCAGGAAGCCATGCCTGTATAAAACCATCCCATTTGTCCAGTTCCTCTGTTATTATCCTTGGCCTTCCTGATATTAATATTACAATTAATGGTTTTTTTGCCGCATATGCCGCTTTCAGAGTTGATTGATTATCCTCCAGCGCAGTCCCTCCATACAAATCCAAACTGTCGTCGTCTCCCTTACCTTCGGCATATGGGTATTCACCCAGCACTGCCACGATTACATCCGCCTTATGGAGTTTTGATACATCAGTTATTATGTTTATACCTTTCTTTGCGGCTATTTCCTTAAACCCATCCAAAATTGTTGTTCCGTTCATCCATCTCCCGTTTTTGTCATCCTGTCCACCTTGCCAGGTTTTTGTCCATCCCCCACACTGTATACCAATGTTATCGGATGCAGGACCTATAACTGCAATATTCTGCTGATTGGTAAGGGGCAGCACATTGTTTTTATTTTTCAGCAGTACCAAAGTTTTTGATACAGCTTCCTCAGCTAACTGCTGATGTACAAAGTTTCTGAGCTTATAGTCTCCGGTATACATTTGTATGGAATCAAATTTCCCCATTTCCATCTTAACTCTAAGTATCCTGGAAACAGCATCATCTATACGCTCCATCCGTATGTCTCTGTTTCCAACTGCCTCTATAATGGCATCATAGCACTCTTTCCATTGTGAACCTTCCATAATTATATCAATACCCGCATTAACAGCCAGTACTACCTGGTCGTAAAGACTGTCACCATTTATCTGGTGAATGCCCTGATAATCGCTGATGACTATTCCGTTAAAGCCCATTTTCCCTTTTAATTGGTCCTGAATAAGAAATTTATTACTGTGGTTTTTCTCGCTGTTAATACTACTGTAAGACACCATAACACTTTTTACCCCGGCAGCAACTGCTTCCTTATAGACCGAAAGATAATAGTCATTTAAATCCCTCTGATTTATTTCAGCATTTCCCTGATCCATAAGATAACCGCTGTCCCCTGTACCGAATTTTACCGCACTGTCAGCAACATAGTGTTTTACACAGGCTATTATCCCATTTGTCTGTAAAGTCGTTATGTAAGGTATAGACATTATACTTACAAGATCGGGATTTTCACTAAAGCATTCATAGGTTCTTCCCCATCTTATATCATTACTGACGGCAATGCAGGGTGAGTAGTTCCAGTCAATGCCAGCTGCATTAAGTTCCAAAGCTACTGCAGCTGCAATATCTATAATAAGTTCGCTGTCTCCACTGGCTCCAAGTCCTATATTGTGCGGAAATATTATTGTATCCTGTAAATTATTATTTCCGTGAACTGCATCTACAGCAAACAGGAGAGGAATACCCAGTCTTGTTTCCATAGAAGCTGCTTTAAATTTTTGAGTCATCTCGGCCCACTTTTCCATTGTATTCTCTTCCGGGGCAGAGCCTCCGGCTGCAAAAATTGAGCCAATAAAATAATTTTTTACATCATTAACAGATATCTCTCTTTGCTCGACCTGAATCATTTGACCTACTTTTTCTTCAAGTGTCATTTCCTGCAGGAAAATTGAAATGTTTTCATCAATGGTTTTTTTTCCATCGTAAACAGCCACTGCTTCTTTTCCGGAGATTGAACTTATCATCCCCTGAGTAGTATTTTCAGTCTTAGCGGCGTCACTGCAGCTTACTGCCAATATGGATACAATAACAATAAAAATCAAAATGACAGCTCTCTTTTTTATCACAATAACAGCCTCCCTACTGCACATTTATTATAATAGTATAGAATTTTGGATTACTTGACAATATTAACCACAATTAATTAATTAACTTTTTCACTTGTGCAGCTGTTAGGGCAGAGGTATAATTGAATTAATTTCAAACTGGAAATAAGAAGAATTGCGTAACATTTTCGGAGGTTAAATATTATGCTTCAACCATATGATCTGCCCCTTGAACAGTTAAAAACCTATAAACCCGAGCTCACAAAACAGCCTGATTTTGATGAGTTCTGGAGCAATTCACTGGAGGAGTTGGCAAAAATACCGGTTCAGTATACACTAACTCCCTATGACTATCCAGTAAAAGGTGTAAAGGTTTTTACAATCAACTTTCTAAGCTTTAACAACGCTAATATACAGGGTTATTTTGCAATTCCGGACAAAGAAGGTCCTCACCCGGGCTTAATGTTGTATCACGGTTACAACTGGGCCATGAATGGCTGTATAAGCGACACAGTTAATTGGGCTTTGCATGGCTATGCTGCTTTTCAGATGCTTGTCAGGGGACAGCAGGGCTACAGCTGTGACAATGTTGCCTCCTCAACAGGAGGAGTTGCAGGTTGGATGACCAAGGGTATCCTTAATCCGGAGGAATACTACTATAGAGCAGTATATTTGGATGCTGTCCGTGCACTGGAGGTGCTGGCCGCCATTGAGAATGTTGACCCCAAAAGAATTGGTGTACATGGAGGAAGTCAGGGCGGAGGACTGACGCTGGCAGCGGCAGCACTGAGCGATATACCCGTTGTGGCAGTTGCTGACTACCCATACCTGGCAAACTTTGAGCGTGCTATAGATATTACTCCCAATGGACCATATAATGAATTTAATGAATTTTTCAGAAGAAATCCTTCTCCTGAAATTGAAATTCAGGCTAAGAAAACTCTTTCATATTTTGATGTAATGAATCTGGCCCCCAGAATTAAATGTCACACCTGGATAAGCTCGGGTCTGGTAGATGATATTACTCCTCCATCCACTGTATTCTCTGTCTATAATCATCTTACCTGTTCAAAGGAAATAGCAGTATTCAGGTACTTTGGACACGAGTATCTGCCAGGAGCTGTAGAGCCAAAGCTGCGGACTTTAATGAAATATCTTTTTGGTGAAGGATAAAGTTTTAAACTTATGGTATATTAACTAAATTACATAAAACATTAAAAGGGCTGCAATAATATGATCTTTACTGCAGCCCTTTTTCACGCTATTCTCCTCTTCTATATACTAATTCTATATACTAAATATTGTTTTACCGGTATCATGATCTTCTCCCTTGTATGTATCAAGTTACGTCTCCCTGAAACTATACCGCGTATTTTTTCATCTGTTCAGCAATCTCCAATATCTCGTTTATTTTATTCATAAGCTCACCGGCTCCGGCCATGTTCTCACAGGCCATAGTATTAGCCTCTTCAGAGCTTGCAGCCGTCTGCTGGCTTACTGATGCAATCCTGCTTATACTTTCCTTTATCTGATTATTTGATTCAACGATGGTACTTATTTTATAATTTACTTCCTCTATATTACTGAACAGCTGATTGGTGTTGCTGTTAATATTATCATATACCATTTTTGTATTCCTGATATTTTCGTTCTGCTCAACATTTGCCGCTTTGGTACTCTCAATTTGATTAAAGCATTCAATAACCTTTGTATTTAAATCATCAATTATAGTTGAAATTTGAGCTGAGGACTGTTTACTCTGGTCGGCCAGCTGTCTTATTTCGTCAGCAACAACAGCAAAACCCTTACCGCTTTCTCCTGCTCTGGCTGCCTCTATTGAGGCATTCAGGGAAAGAAGGTTTGTCTGGGCACTGATACCCGAAATTATCGATGTAATCCCAAGTATTTCACTTGTTTTTTCCTTGAGATCCAGTATAAGCTCTTCAACCTTCTGGCTCTGCTCGTTAACAATTATCGATTTTTCACTTAGCCGATTTACTATCTCCAGTCCCAATCTTACATCTTCCGCTGAATTTTTTGACAATTCGCCCATTTTCAGCGACAGCTTTGAAGTAATCTCAATCAACTCACTTATTTTTTCAGAACTTATTGCCTGCTGTGTCATATTATCAGAAGTCTCCTGAGCACCCTTTGAAATTTCATTAATTGCTGCACTCACCTGCTTCATGGACATACTGAAATTGCCCATAAATTTCTGCAACTCCTTTGCATTGGCTTCCATAATATCGGCAGCCTTCAGAATGTTGGCTATGATTTCTTCCTGTTTCTGCTGCTGGCTCTTTATGCTGTTTATCTTGGAAAAATTAAATTCATTTGATAGCTTTGTTGAGAGAATAATGGCTATACCAAAGAGTACAACGGCTGCAAATTGTATTGTCAATTCCGTTGATGAAAATCTATTAACATTACCTGTAAATATTTTATAGCCTATTACTGCCACATTAATAAATAATACATATGAGTAACTGTATATTGTAAGTCTTAGGTTGAAATACAATACATACATCAGCATGATAGGGAATATATATACGAATGTCAGCGAGGTTTTTGTAGTAGTGAGTGCTATGGTATAAATAATCAGATAGCCAATAAGCGTTATATATTTCATGACTTCAGTCTGTTTATTTCTGAAGTAAACAAAAATAGCAATTGCAATCGGTATAATTACGGCTATTATAAAAGATAGAATGTACTCCAGAGATCTGTTCCCTTTAAGATACTCAATGGCATACCCTACCACCAGAAAAAGACTCAATAAAGTGTTTATGGTTAATACCACCTTATTTGTTTTTTGCTTTACCTGATCTTCGCTCATTTGGAACACTCCTTACCAGACATTAATTTTAGTATAATTTATAATTCTTTTAAAACTGACTTTATTCAACAAATCAATCTCCTTCAAATTTATATATATGTTAACATTTTTTGTCTTTATTGGGAATATTATTTATTAAAAAGTTTTATTTTACCAGTTCACGAAAATTGCAGAGATTATTGTAGAGATTTCAGTACAGTTATGGTATTATTTTTCATAGCTGTTGATAATATATAGTTTTTATTTTAATGTTTTTCGTGAACGCGGTTTCACAATAATTGGAGGTGCTTTATCCCATGCAATACGGTCAGTTCGATGAATTAAACAGGGAGTATGTTATTACACGCCCGGACACTCCTGCTCCCTGGTGTAACTATTTAGGCTCGGTAGAATATGGTGCCATTATTTCAAATAATGCCACCGGCTATAGTTTTGTCAAATCAGGAGCTTCGGGCAGAATAATCAGGTTCAGGCTTAACTCAAAATCCAACGACCAGCCGGGAAGATTTATATATATACGGGATAATTCCGACGGTGACTATTGGTCTGGTTCCTGGCAACCTGTATGTAAACCGTTAAGTACATATAAAAGTGAATGCCGTCACGGAACTGCATACACAAAAATAAAATCTGCCTACAGAGATATTGAAACAAATACTACCTATTTTGTCCCCCTGAATAAATACTATGAGGTATGGAAGTTTAAAATAAAAAATACTGGAACTTCCCCGAGAAATTTATCTTTATTTGGTATGGTTGAGTTCACAAATCACGATCATTACGAGAATGATACTGTTAATTTGCAGTATTCCCAATTTATAAGTAAAACTTATTTTAAGGGAGACCATATTCTCCAGATAATAAATGAAAACGGAAGCGAAGCAGCCGCAGATGTTGAGGGCAGCTGTGATGTAATGGGTGACCCAAGCTGCAGATTTTTCGGAGTGGTAGGTGCAGAGGTTACAGCCTTTGACGGAGAAAGAGATGCTTTTCTTGGTAACTATAGAAACTATGGTAACCCTAAAGCGGTAGAAAGCGGAAGATGTTCCGGAACTCCGGCTTATAACGGCAATTCCTGCGGAGCTCTTCAAATTGATATTACCTTAAATCCCGATGAAGAAAAGGAACTGCTTTTCCTTTTGGGTTCCGGTAATGAAATTACTGCCAGAGAAATCATTGACAGTTATAAATCAGCAATAGATAATAATACAAATCTTGCTGATGCACAGCTTAAGGAATTGGTGTCTCTATGGCATTCAAGACTTGAGAATCTGCAAGTTTCTACTCCCGATGACAAATTTAATAATATGGTCAATGTATGGAATGCCTATCAATGTTTTATTACCTTCTTCTGGTCCAGAGCAGCCTCCTTCCAGTATGTCGGACTGCGTAACGGATTAGGCTACCGTGATACGGTTCAGGATATTCAAGGGATAATTCATCTGGACTGTAAATCAGCCAGAGAAAGACTTTGGCTGATGCTCTCTGCTCAGATTTCAAACGGTGGTGGACTTCCTCTGGTTAAATTCAACCATGTTCCCGGAACAGAAACCACCCCCGACGAGTCAGAATATGCAAAGAAGACTGGTCAATCCTTCTACAGGGCCGATGATGCATTATGGCTGTTCCCTACAGTCATGAGCTATATTAAAGAGAGCGGTGAATGGGACTTTATTAATGAAGTTATCCCTTATGCCGATAAGGGCGAAGCTACAGTTTATACTCATCTTAAGCAGGCCATCCAATTTAATTTGGACAGACAGGGCTGCCACGGTTTCCCTGCCGGACTCTTTGCCGACTGGAATGACTGCTTAAGACTGGGTACAAAAGGGGAATCCATGTTTGTCGCCTTCCAGCTCTACTATGCTCTTTCCATCTTCAGGGACTTTGCCTCCAGACTTAACAATCTCTCCGATGTGGAATGGGCAAATGAGCATATGACCAGACTGGAAGCAGCTTTTGAGCAGTATGCATGGGAAGGAGACCAGTATGTTCGCGGCTTCACAGAGGATGGATATACTATCGGCTCCAAAAACAATGAGGAAGCCAATATATGGCTTAATCCTCAAACCTGGTCTGTAATAAGTGGTGTCGCAAAAGGGGAAAAGGCTAAGCTTGCTCTTGATAAGGTATATAACAAACTTAACACCAAATATGGTGCTATGCTGTTTTATCCCCCATTTAAAAAGTTTGGTCTCCCAGTGGCAAGAATGATATTGTTTAATGAAGGTACCAAGGAAAATGCAGGTATCTTCTCTCAGCCCCAGGGATGGCTTATTCTTGCAGAGACCATTGCAGGAAATGGCAGCAGGGCATATCAATACTTCAATGAAATCAATCCGGCAGCTATGAATGAACAGGCAGATATCAGGGTTCTGGAGCCTTATGTGCATGGGCAGGCAACAGAGGGTATCGACACCTTAAATCATGGACGCTCCCATGTTCACTGGCTGACTGGAACAGCCTCTACTGTGATGGTGGCAGTCGTCAATGGTATCCTGGGACTTCAGCCGCAGTTTGACGGAATAAATATAAACCCATGTATACCCGCTGACTGGAAATCCTTTAAAATGAAGAAGATTTTCCGGGGAAAAACACTCGATATTCAGGTTGATAATACTGCAGGTGTTGAAAAAGGCGTCAAATATATCGTTTTAAACGGCACAAAAACAGATGGCTGCTACTTGAGCTTTGAGGAGCTAAAAGATAAAAATGATGTTCTGGTGGTTATGGGACAGAATTAAGTAAAAAGTTGAAAGTAAATATAGAATAACAGTTAATGGTAGGCCTGCTTTTGCAGGCCTGTCTTTTATTTTATATAAATGGTATTTGATAAATGATATGATTGCCTTAGGTGAACCAGAGTGATGTCCTTAAATACTTTCAATTTAAACATTCAATTCCTTAAATACCGATATTGTCTGCAATGGTAATTTATATAGCTAAAAACCATCACATTCGACTTTGTTTACCACTTTACTAAACATATATTACTTTGCTGATATCATGCAAACCTTTTCCTTAAAATCAGTGTAATAAAGTATATAAACGCAGATATGATAACTATTGTAGCACCTGTAGCTGTGTCAAGGTAGTAGGAAAGTATCAGACCTATTAATCCGGAAACAAAAGAAATCAAAATAGCCATAACATTATACTGCCTTGCGTTTGAAGATACATTCCTGGCCGCGGCCGCAGGTAACACCAGCAGCGAGTTTATAATAAGCAGACCCACCCATTGAATAACAATGGTGACGGCAACTGCTATTATTGCAGTAAAGGCAAGCTCAACTCCAAGGGTGTTTATACCGCGACTTCTGGCAAGGGAAATATTTACGCTTACCAACAAAACCTTATTATAAAATAAAATCCATAAAACTATGATTATTAGTGCGAGAATAAAAAGTGCTCCCACCTCTTTTGGGCTTATACTCAGCAGGTCTCCCACAAGATAGGAATTGTAGTTATAACCTCCTGATGTTACAAGGACCAGACCTATGGCTATTGCCGCCGAGGAAAACACTCCTATAACGGTATCAGTTGAAGTCTTAGTTTTATTTTTAATAATTGTGATAAGTATCGAAAATCCAATAGAAAATATTATAGCCGACCATATGGGCTGAATAAAACCGATAACACTTCCAATAGCTATACCCGTAAATGCTCCATGGCCCAACGCATCCGAAAAAAAGGCCATTCTGTTATTTACAATTATGGTCCCTAAAATACCAAATATGGGTGTTATAAGCAGTACCGCCAAAAAGGCATTTTTCATAAAATCATAACTTAGCCATTCAAACGGTAAAATTACATCTAACAGACTATATATGTGATTCAAGTTACTACCCCTCTTACTAACTGGCCCTGCCAGTTTATTTTAAACATCCGCCATAGTCAGGCCACCTTGACCGTTACTATTCACTATTCACTCATCACTATTGATGAACTCTGACAGGCCGAAGGTCTCGTGAAGTCTTTTGTCACTGTAGACTACATCAGGCGGACCGTTTAAGATGACAGTTTTATTAAGCAAAACTACCCTGTCTGCATGTTTTTTTACAAGGTCAAGATCATGTGATACAAGTATTATTGTCAGATCATACTTTTCCCGGACCCGGGAAACAATATCATAAAATACCTCAAGACCTTTTCTGTCAACACCTGAAACTGGCTCATCCATAAGCAGCAGCTGAGGAACAGGCTCCAGCGCCAGTGCCAGTAAAACCCTTTGAAGCTCGCCTCCTGATAAGGCCCCCAGTCTTTTATCTATCAATCCTTCAGCCTGGACTCTACCCAGGCACTCAAGAATTTTATCGGTTACCTTAGGGGAAGTCTTTTGAAATGCGGGCTTTCTCCCAATGCAGGCTGAAAAAAGATTTTTTACACTTACCGGAGCAGCGGTATCAAACTCAAGCTGCTGCGGGACATAACCTACCATTGGTTTGCCTGTACTTTCTCCTCCTGAACCTGCAAATACTATTGTCCCCTCATGCTTTACCTCTCCCAGTATGGCCTTGAGCAGTGTACTTTTCCCTGCACCATTTGGGCCTATCAGAGCAGTTAGCTCACCACAATGTAAATGGAGATTTATATCATGCAGTATCTGAGTCTTTCCAATTTTTACAGAGAAATTCCTTATTTGTGTACAGCAATACCCACAGCATTTTCTGCCAGGGTCACAATTATCTCTATGTCTAACATTTCCTTCTGCCATTACAAAAATCCTTTCGATTGGATAGCTAAAAATTAATTTTAAAAACACATGAAATTACTTTGTAATTTGGTATAAGGAATACAATTAAGATATTATACCAAATAAAATTCTATATTTTTCTTATTTAGAATTATACTCTTTCATCCGTTAAGGTCAAAACAACGTTTCCAACAGATCTTTTCCTTAATTTATAATTATATCCTTTATGTATTCCATTTTGATTATTTCTATTCTTTATTTCAGTTTTACCTTTATATTAATTATATATTTTATAAAATAATACTACTATAAAATTAATTACATCCTTATAAATTTTCTGCAGTAAATCTCTAATTACACTTATAAATGTCAGTTACAAATGCCAATAAATAATGTCACTACTTATATCCGGAATATTTTGTACGTGACCTGTAAAAACTGTTTTGTATAATCTCTAAAAATTCAAACAAGTATTTTGAGATTTTTTAAGAATAATTGGATATTTTATTAACAAGTTACTATTTTATATTTATTTTTTATTTGATTTTGTGTTAATATAGTAGTGGTTTATAGTTTTATAATACCTTTTAAAAAACAATTTATAAAAATATAGTTATAACCATATCAGAAAACCATGTTTAAATAAAAAACTTATGATCCTGCTAAATGTTTAATATCATTGAAGTGTAAAAGCCGCAGATGTTCCAGAGTCACTATAGTACCAAACTCTCCTATATGGGTTTGGGAGGTTAATATGATAAACGTTATAACAAGGCAATAGATGCTCTTTGTGTCCTTTCGGATATTTTGGCTCTATTGAACCTATGCAAATAAAATAGATTAATGGGAGGACTAGTAATGGGTAAGTTAGACACAACATGCATAAATACCATTAGAGTTTTGGCTGCCGAAGCAGTACAAAAAGCTAATTCCGGCCATCCGGGCCTACCTCTCGGAGCAGCACCAATTGCTTATTCCGTTTGGGCAAAACACATGAAGCACAATCCAAAGAATCCTAATTGGGCAGGAAGAGACCGATTCATATTGTCAGCAGGGCATGGTTCAGCCATGTTATATTCTCTTCTCCACGTTTTCGGATATGATGTATCCCTTGATGACCTGAAAAATTTCAGACAGTTTGGCAGTAAAACCCCAGGACATCCTGAGTACGGCCATACAAAAGGTGTAGAAATAACTACCGGACCTTTGGGACAGGGTGTAGCCAATGGTGTAGGTTTTGCTATGGCAGAACGTTTGTTGGCTGCTAAATTTAATAAGGATGGTTACAACATTGTTGATAACTATACTTACGTATTATCCGGTGACGGCTGCCTTATGGAAGGTGTTGCTGCTGAAGCTGCATCACTGGCAGGAACCTTGAAGCTCGGTAAATTGATTCTCTTATACGATAGCAATAACATTACTATCGAAGGTGACACAAGCATAGCCTTTACTGAAGACGTGGCTAAGCGCTTTGATGCTTATGGCTGGCAGGTTCTCAAGGTTGAAGACGGTAACAGTGTTGAAGATATCAGCGCTGCAATTGAACAAGCTAAAGCTGAAACCACCAAGCCATCCATAATAATTGTTAAAACTCAAATCGGTTATGGTTCACCAAAAGCAGGTACTTCCGGTGTTCACGGAGAACCTCTTGGAGAAGAAGCTCTCAGCAAAACAAAGGAATTCCTGGGAATGTGCAAAGATGACTGCTTTAATGTACCCGATGAAGTTGCAGCCTTTACAAAGGAATTTGTTGAAGCTGGAATCAAAGCAGAAGAAGCCTGGAATGAAATGTTTAAGAAGTATGCTGAAGAATATCCGGGCCTTGCAGCAGAATGGGATATGTGGCATAAGAGCGATTATGCAGACCTTCTCTTAAATGACGAGAACTTCTGGAAGTTCGACACCAAACCAAACGCTACAAGAGCTATTTCAGGAAATATTATAAACTATCTTGCTAAAAAGCTTCCAAACCTTGTTGGAGGTTCAGCTGACCTTGCTCCATCCAACAAGACTTACATGAAGGATATGGGCGACTTCTCAGCAGAAGATTACAGTGGAAGAAACCTGCACTTCGGTGTAAGAGAGCATGGTATGGGTGCAATAGCAAATGCTATGGCTATCTACGGCGGTTTAAAGATGTACTGCTCCACCTTCTTTGTATTTACAGACTATATGAAGGGCGCAATGAGACTTTCAGCTCTTATGAATGTACCTGTAACCTATGTTATGACTCATGACAGTATAGGTGTCGGAGAAGACGGGCCTACTCACCAGCCAATAGAACAGCTTGCAGCAATCAGAAGTATCCCTAACTTTATAGATTTCAGACCAGCTGATGCAAATGAAACTGCTGCAGGTTGGTTTACAGCCGTTACCAGCAAAACCTCACCAACTTGTCTGGTACTAACAAGACAAAACCTTCCTGTGCTGGATATAGACGGTAAGGCAGCATTAAAGGGTGCTTACACTTTGCTGGATTCAAAGAATGCTGTTCCACAAATTATTCTTATTTCTTCAGGATCAGAGGTTCATGTAACTCTTGAGGCAGGAAAGCAGCTCCAGGCTGAAGGAATAGATGCAAGAGTGGTAAGTATGCCTTCTATGGCACTATTTGAAAGACAGTCAGCTGAATATAAGGAAAGCGTATTACCATCATCAGTTGCCAACAGAGTTGCAGTAGAAGCAGCTTCTTCCTTCGGCTGGCACAAATATGTAGGATTTAAGGGCGAAATTGTTTCCATAGATACATTTGGTGCCTCAGCGCCTGCAGATCTCCTGTTCAAGCACTATGGCTTCACAGTTGAAAATATTGTTTCAAAGGCAAAAGCAGTTTTAGCTAAATAAACTTATTTACCTATACACACTAAATAGATATTATATTGAAATGTAAAAGGGACTGCCTCAGGCACCTGCTTGATTACAAGGGTGCCGGGTACAGTCCCTTTATTACTAAAATAAGTACTTCCTAAGGTTACTATCCATGATTACAGACCAATGATTATATCAATGATTATTATCAGAGATTATTATCAATGACCGCTATCAATACTTACCATTACCATTCATGATTATTAATCCATGAATATAAATTCATAATTACCAATCTCTGATTATATATTTAAGATTATATACAAGACTACATATCTGTAGGTTACTCCTATATGTTGAATATACTCATTCTTCAATGGCGGCTTTGATTAAGACAATAGTGCCCTGTCATTTGCAAATTCCTCACCACTAACTTTTCCAAAGCGCTGGAGCAGTTCTTCAACAGTAAGTTTTGCCTTTTCCTCGCCTCTGATATCAAGAATAATGCGTCCTTCGTGCATCATGATTAATCTGTTTCCATGTCTGATGGCATCACGCATATTATGGGTAACCATCATAGCTGTAAGTTTATTCTCGGCGATAATCCTGTCACTTAACTGCAAAACCTTTTCGGCGGTTTTGGGGTCCAGTGCCGCTGTATGCTCATCCAGCAATAAAAGCTTTGGCTTTTTCAGCGTAGCCATCAACAGCGTAAGAGCCTGCCGCTGACCGCCGGACAACAAACCCACCTTAGCATTCAGCCTGTCCTCAAGCCCCAGCTCCAGATGACTTAACAACTCTTTATACAATGCTCTTTCCTTATTTGTAATACCCCATCTCAGTCCACGACGCTGTCCCCTGCGGTATGCAAGAGCCAGATTCTCTTCAATGCCCATGTTTGCAGCAGTACCCATCATTGGGTCCTGAAAAACTCTGCCCAGCATTGAAGCACGCTTGTGCTCTGATAATTTGGTTACATCCGTATTATCAATTATTATTGAACCCTTATCAACAGGATATACCCCTGCAACGCAATTAAGTAATGTGGATTTTCCGGCACCATTGCCCCCTATTAAGGTAACAAAGTCCCCTTCTTCCAGTTCAAGGTTAATATTCCTCAGTGCAACCTTTTCGTTCACCGTACCAGGATTAAATACCTTATATATTCCATTGACTTTAAGCATTTACTCTCCCTCCTTAATTGATATTTTTGTGGGATGAATGTATGCCTTAAATACCGGCAAAGCCAATGCAATGGCCACAGTTATTGCTGTAAACAGCTTTAAATCATTAGCCGGCATTCCCCAGTACAGTACAAATGCTATTATTATTCTGTATGTTATAGCTCCAAGTACAAGTGATAAAAGCTTGCTGAAAAAACTCTTTCTTCCATAGAGAACTTCTCCTATAATTACCGATGCAAGACCAATAACTATTGATCCGGTTCCCATCTGCACATCCGAAAAACCCTGACTTTGAGCAATAAGTGCACCGCTTACTGCAACCAGCCCATTACTTATAATCAGTCCAATTATTTTCATCACATTAGTGTTAATTCCCTGAGCTCTAACCATTTTAGGATTGTTACCGGTCGCACGAATGGCAGAGCCAAGCTCAGTACCAAAAAACCAGTATAAAATCCCTACTATTGCCGCTACGCATATAAATCCCAAAATGATAATAGAATTATTTGAAGTGATACCTAATTTAGTTAGCGGTGTATAAACTGTATCCATCCTTAATAATGAAATATTTGCCTTACCCATGATATGCAGATTTACTGAGTACAGAGCTATCATGGTCAAAATTCCCGACAACAGAGCAGGAATTTTAAGCTTTGTGTGAAGCAATCCGGTTACCAGCCCTGCAGCCAGGCCTCCAATAAGAGCCAAAGCTGTTGCTGCAAACGGATTTATCCCTTCAGTTATTGCTTTGGCAGCTATGGCAGCCCCCATTGCAATGCTGCCCTCAACAGTCAAATCTGCTATATCTAAAATACGATAGGTTATATATACCCCTATTGTCATAACAGCCCATAAAAGACCAAGGGATATAGCCCCAAGAAGTACATCCAACATATAAATCACCTATTTTCAATATTTGTTTATCAAGACTTGTTTTTTATCTGTTTACTTTATTTTCTATCTCTACATTTTAAATAATTTAACTTATAATGTCTCTTAATCTCTCTACTTTAAATATCTCTTTAAAATATTAGTTCTTTGACAATACTTGTTTTAATTTAGGAAATAATAAGATTTGAAGTATCGCCGTTATTTGCCCTCTATTACGTATTGCTTCAGGTCCTCAGGTATTTCAAGACCTATTTCCTGTGCAATTGTACCGTTTATTGCAAAATCAAATTTTTTGGAAGATTCAATTGGCATATCAGCAGGCTTTGCTTCACCCCTCAGAATTTTTAAAGCCATTAAACCTGTCTGGTATCCCAGATCCGAGTAGTTAATACCCAGAGTTGCAAGACCTCCGTTGGTAACCATTCCGGCTTCACCACATATTACAGGAATCTTTGCCTTACTGGTCACGTCTCTTACTATTGGCATGGCAGAGGCAAAAGTGTTATCTGTGGGTATATAAATAACATCACATTTTGTTACTATTGATTGTGTCACCTGTTGGACATCATTGGAATTTGTAACTGTTCCTTCAACGTATGTGAGACCAAGCTTTTCTATAGCTTCTTTAGCCATTTTTGCTTGCAGAATTGAATTGTCCTCGCTGGAAGTGTACAATACTCCCACTGTTTTTGCTTCAGGTGCAAGCTTAACCACCAGATCTATTTGCTCCTTAACTGGATTCATATCAGTGGTACCGCTTACATTTCCACCCGGTGCATCGTTTGAGGATACAAGTTTTGCAGACTCAAAATCGGTTACAGCAGTGGCAAGTATCGGTATATCTTTAGTTTTCCCTGCTATTGACTGTGCTGCTGGTGTTGCAATAGCCAGTACCAGATCAACTTTATTGCTTACAAAGCGGTCACTGATTGTTGATAGATTGCTCTGATCACCTTGAGCATTCTGCAAATCAAATGTGACATTTTCGCCTTCTTTAAATCCATTATCAGCCAGTGCTTTTATAAACCCTTCCCGGGCAGCATCAAGTGCACTGTGCTCCATGTACTGAATAACCCCAATAGTCAGTTTTTTGGAACCTGTTTCTACAACACTATTGCTTTCGTTTGCGCTGGCGCTGTCTTTACTTCCATTAGTGCATCCTGCAACAGCTAATGTCATTACTGCTGCCATAATTAACGAAAATACCTTACTTCTTTTTTTCATAAACCGTTCCTCCGTTCTACTAATAAAATTTTATTTATTCAATCAGCTCAGGAGAGCTGTTTGAAGCTTAGCAAATAATTACCTGTTAAAGGCAACTATATTAAAAAACGCCTCCTGTATAATACAGGGGCGAATTCATATCGCGGTACCACCTTGCTTCATTGTTTACACAACCTCAGTGAACAACATTGGTTTATTGTTCCTCCACTATAACGGGCGGATCCCGAAACCACCTACAGGGCCTTAGCCGTTCAGTGTACAGCTCTCAGGATGAATTCACAGTTACTATATCCTGCCCCCTTTCACCAAATAAGGGCTCTCTGTAAGGTTTCGCAAATCTGCTACTGGTTCCTGGTCATTGCTTTTAATTCTATTATTTGCATTTGTCAATACTTTGTTAAGCGATATTTTACTACAGGTAATATTAATATGTCAAATTGTATATATTAACTTAATATACAAGTGATTCTACTAACCTAAATAAATAATAATATTCTTTAAAATAAATTATATTCTATTTAATATCTTATTTTTCTAAATATGTTTTTAATTCTTTCCCCGCAGTCGGAATCAATTCTTATTGAATTTGTCTTTATTACTTAATTCATTGGTATCAAATTTATTGGTGCCAAATTTGTTACTTACACTTAATACATTCATTGTTATGGAGACCACTGCATCAAATTTAATGGTACGATGCTTTATCCAATGTTAATGATATAATCGAATTTCAGTTATTTTTTATTATTTTGTATTATATTTTTATTGACAAACGATAATTTTAGCTGTATATTACAGTTAAGGTAAAAATATTGATTAATAGAATTTAGTTACCAAAAAAAATGATATACTTTTGGAGGATTTTATGAAATTAAAATTGCCCGGACAAAAAAATCTTAGTCAGGTTGTTGAGATTTTATGTACGGTATTTCAGGTAATGGGAGTAATACTTATATTATCTCTGCCCTGGACACTGAATAACTATTTACTTTTTAAAAACAGTTATGTTCCGAAAGATGTTTACTATTCAATGCTTGTCCTTCTGGTTATATCAGGGATTTGCGCATTCTGTATCCTGGGGCAGGCAAAAAAAATTCTGCACAATATCAATAAAAAGGATCCTTTTACCTTTGAAACAGCTAACAGAATCAAGTATATATCCTATTGGTGTTTGCCCATAGCCTTTGCTTACATTATAGCAATATATTTTATCCCCTCAGTATTTGTAATACTTGTTGGACTTACCTTTCTTTTTCTCTCGGCCTGTATTTTTATAATTGCCCAGCTGTTTTACCAGGCAGTCAGATACAAACAGGAAAACGACTTAACCATCTAGTTAAAAGGAGAGAAATTATGCCAATTGTTGTAAACGTGGACGTAATGCTGGCCAAAAGGAAAATGAGTTCAAACGAACTGGCTGAAAAGATAGGTATAACTCCTGCAAATTTATCCATATTAAAGACCAATAAAGCAAGAGCAATCAGATTCTCAACACTGGAGGAAATTTGTAAGGCCCTTAATTGTCAGCCTGGGGATATACTTGAATATGTACCCGAGGAAGGTACAAAAGAGGAGATATCTTAAAGCAATTATAGCCTTTGTGGTATAAGAAAATGAGTTGATTCATTAATATCTCGCCAGTATACTTTACCAAAAAATAAAAAGTTTAAATCTTTGACTCCCAAAACGGGGCACAAACAAGTCCTTCTCGAATTATGTCCTTTTCCGGGGAGTCCTGAGGGTATAGTATCAGCCATGTAAGTATTAAAATCATGTGAGTAATAAATTAAAGGAGTGTAACCAATGGAAGATCAAAAATTTCCCAAACCAGATATCCCGAACACAAATAATATTCAAAGCAGTCAGCCTGGACCGCAGTCCGGAGCACCACCCTACTACAAACCTTATATACCCAGAAACAAAACACCTGAGTATCAGGCTTTTAAAGCCCGGGTAATATCAACTAAAGGATTGATTGTCACTATTTTTAGTTTCCTTCTGGCAGTTCTTTTTACTGAAACTATTCTACTTGGTTCAGCAGGTATATCTGTTCCAGTCTTTGCTTTAGCTTTTTATTCTCTTATCTTTTATTTTTTCCATGAGAATAATTTGAAACTGAGCCAACCAGGCGTTTACCTTACTATTCCGGTATCCCTGTTAGCCTTCAGCTTTTTCCTTCATCACAATCCCAGTACTCAGTTTATTACCTGGCTAACTCTCATAAGCCTTGTTTGTATACAGCTTGTAATGTTAGGTACAAATCCTGCAGATGGACTTTTTACCTTCGATATGCTTGCAAAGGTACTGAAAAATATTATTGGCCGTGCATTTTCAAACTTCAGTATGCCCTTTCATTCGTTTAAAGTACTCAAAGCTCGCCAAACCAATACCTCAAAAAATGCAGTACTTGTTTTAATAGGGTTAGCAGTATCTTTGCCGTTTGCATTAATATTACTGGGCCTTTTTATGAGTGCCGATGCAGTGTTTGAAAAGGCTGTTAATACTGCTATTGACTTTATTGGCTTTGATTTTGGCAATATATTCGCAGATATTTTTCTTGGATTCTTTGGAGGAGCCTTTCTGGCAGCTGTACTGCTTGGACTGAAATATGAGGAGCAGGAGCAAAAGTCTGCCGGTAAGGTTGGAAATTCGATAGATGGTATAATTGTGGGTACTTTCCTTACAATAATTAATATACTCTTAATTGCTTTTGTGGGCTTCCAGTTTGCATATCTTTTCGGAGGAACAGAAAATATAACCCTGTCAGATATGACTTATGCCGAATACGCAAGGAGGGGCTTCTTTGAACTGACAGCTGCATCAGGTATCATTTTTTCAATTGCCCTTTTTGTCCTTATAATGACTAAAAAACGGGAAAATAAGCTCCCTGTGTGGGTTCAGCTTTGCACCGTATGTCTCTGTTTATGCAATGGTGTTCTGCTTATTTCGGCCCTGAAAAGAATGCTGTTATACGTGGATGTATATGGACTTAGCGTTAAGCGTGTTTTGACACTATGGTTTATGTGCCTTATAGGACTCTGTCTTGTATGGCTCATCATAAAATGCTTTATTCCAAAAATTGATGCCTTAAAGCTCATCGGAATAACTGTGATTACTTTTGTGTGTATATTAAGCCTTGTTAATACCGAAAGACTAATAGCCAGATATAATATTGACCGGTATATGAGTAATCCGGATACAATAACAATTGATGTTTACCACCTTGGGCAGCTGTCTTATACTGATGCTCCGGAGTTAGCCAGGTTACAGAATTTTGTCTCCAGGGATGATCAGTTTACAGATGATGACATTATTGAAGCATTAAACAGGCAAAAGTCACGGTTTGAGCAAAGAAATGCTCTCTACGGCTTTACTCTTGACAGCCTTGAAGCAAAAAGAATCTTTGACTCTATAAATTAATCAGTCTTCCTTTGCTCTGCAGATTGACATACTGTAATACAAGTGCTATCTTTACTAATAAATCAATGAAAAATGTTATGCAGTAAAAAAGAACGCATATAAAACTGTATTGCAAAGGAAGATTCTTATGTATGTTAACACAAATGAACTATTTCTATTCAGAAACTTTGAACATCAGGAATTATTTGATAAATTCACCTTTATTATAAATAGCTATGAAAATATTAACTATGAGGAAATCAGGAAAACTCTTTACCTTTGCATCAATGAGCTTGTTGAGTTTGGAATACAATACGGTTTTGAAGGTAACCTTTGGCATTGCTTCTTAACCTATTCTCTTGTCAATAATGAAAATGCCTTTTCAAGGTCTCTGGAAATAGGTGGTTCTGCCTCAGGTACCGTTTCCGATCTTGCTTTAAAAGATTTTAATGTATTCAAACAGCTGTATGATTTCAATCTTAATTTGATAGACGAGGCCCTTGGTATTGAATGTTTGTATCATATCTGCAGCTTTAAAAACTCTGTCAAATCAAAGGCCTTATTAGATGCTGACATAAGTTGGTCTTTACAAGAACTTACCAAGCGCTTAAGTGAATGTGAAAATGCAGATGAGTTTTATCAATACATGAGCAATTTCTACAAAGCTAACGGAGTAGGAAAGTTCGCATTATACAAGGCGTTTAAGATTGGTTCCTGCGGGAATACCGTTAATATTATACCCATTTCGGTAACAGAAAACATTCATCTTAGCGATCTGGTGGGATACGAGTATCAAAAGAAAGAACTTACTAAGAATACCGAAGACTTTATTAATGGGTATAAAGCAAATAATGTTTTACTTTACGGAGACAGCGGAACAGGTAAATCCTCCAGCATTAAGGCAATTTTAAACCAATATTCTTCACGCGGATTAAGAATGATAGAGGTATATAAACACCAATTCGGCTATTTGCAGGATATTATTCAGCAGGTCAGAAACAGAAATTATAAGTTTATAATTTACATGGATGATCTCTCTTTTGAGGATTATGAAACCGAGTATAAGTACCTTAAGGCAATAATTGAAGGTGGGCTTGAAGCTAAACCCCAGAATGTCCTTCTGTACGCCACCTCTAACAGAAGACATCTTATCCGTGAAAAGTGGAGTGATAAGGATGACCGGGATGATGATCTCCATACAAATGATACTGTTCAGGAAAAGCTTTCCCTTGCCTCCAGATTCGGACTTACAATTCTTTATGTTTCACCCAATAAAAAGGAGTTTAACAATATTGTCCGGGTTCTTGCAGAAAAAAACAATATTATCATACCTGAGGAAGAACTATTTTTAGAAGCAAATAAATGGGAAATGCGTCATGGCGGATTATCCGGCAGAACTGCCCAGCATTTTATAAACTATCTGAAAACACATATAAAATAAATAATCCCTTGATTTGTTATGCAAACCGTTCAAAATCTGGATTCTGATAATTTGGTAATAACAAGATAATTACCATATGATGTAGCCTGATTTTTCACCGGTATGTGGCACAAATTTAAAGTGGTATAATCAATTTATTGGCCTTACTGTCCTCCACCAAGACTCAGTAAATATTGTAACAATGCACTAATGAGTATTCTCAAAAATGTACCACTATTGGTACTTACCAACACTGGAAACCAGGGTTTTTTCAAAAGCAGTGCTAAAAAAAGCCGAATCTTATATAAGGATTCGGCTTTTTCACATCAATCAGGAGGTCAGTGCAATCAGTTATTCTGTAGTTTAACTAATTGAAATTCACTCTGATCAGGCTAAACATTAAAATTTACCTTGTTTAAGCAAAACCTGTTGTATGGATAAACTACTCATTAAGATATATACTTACCTTACTTTGAATCAGCTTTGCAGTTTCCTCCGCCGTCTTCTTTCCTGATAAGAAATCTTTTACACCCTCATCGATAATCTGTGACACTTGTTCATCCCCATATGGCAAAAACTCAAGCTCATCTATCATTTTATTTATCAATTTAACATCATCTTCATTCAGAGCTCTTACCTTTCGCCCCCTATCTTTATTAGCCTTATACATGTAATTTTTTTCAATTTCGGATTTTGCCTTCTTATCCAGGGCATTTATGTTGATTGGGAAACTGAACATGTCATCTCTGCCTTGAATTTCATCCGAAAGTAATAACTTAATAAATTCCCATGCCTCTTCCTTTAATTTTGAGTTATTGTTGATTGCATAGGTCTTGCTGGAATAAAACATCTTAGATGCACTTTTGTCACTGTATGAGGGTAAATTGAAAAATACCACTTCACCGTTCATCAAACTTTGAGCCGCTATCAGACTCTGATAGTTGCCAAAATAGTCTTTTACGAATCCAATGGTTCCCGGATCAAGCATTTTATAAAGTTCAGATATATCAAGCTTAGGACTTGTAACTCCTTTTTCTGAAAATTCTCTGACAAATTTTAATAAATTAATAAATTCCGGAGAGTCGAAATTACAGGTTCTATTTTCCAGATTAATAAAATTATTGTACTCTGTATCAAAAATCATTCCAAATATGTCCTCTGGCGACATCTTTTCCATTGCATACTGGTCTGGTTTTCCGTCTCCATCAGTATCTCTGGTGATTTTTTGCGCAATTTCCAGGAAATCCTTCCATGTCCATTTGGAATCATCTATTTTAATTCCCTCTTTTTCCAGGATAGTTTTATTGGCTACAAAGGGTGAAAAGCCGAAATTTATAGGCATTACAAACAAATCACCCTTATACCTGAACGCATCAATAATATTTTGCTTGTAATTCTTTATATCAAAGCTTTTATCCTTTTCTATCATTTCACTGAGGTTGGCCAGAGTATTGCTCTCTGCATATTTTTTATATGGAAGACCATCCATCTCAACAATATCCGGGCCCTTGCCGGACATTAACTCAGTAGCCACAAGCTTTCTGAAATCCTCTTCTGCCTTTTGTGCCCTATTAATTTCACTATCACCCGGGCCTTCTTCACTTGTACTTATTATTGCTGCTGTAAAATCCTTTAAATCTATTTTTATATCAGGATGCTTTTTCTGGAATTGTGCAATTGCTGACTCCAGAAACTTTTCTGAATACCTTGTATATATGGTGAGTGTTTTCTTATCGGCTGTATTTGCTTTTTCCTGGGATGGAGAGTATTTATAAAGTAATGAAACTCTTTCATTTGTCGAGTAATCTACTATTCGAAATGCCGATATGTAAATATTGTTATTCTTATCAAATATAAAATCATTTATATAAATTTCTGAATCCAGCAGGGACGACTGCTTAAGATCAAAAACATACCCTTCAATTTTCCCATCTGAATTACAGGATATAATGCCCTTCTCTGTTAAAAAATATAATTTCCTGTTTTCACGACTATATTTCATTTCTCTTATATAGTGGCCGGAATCCAGCTCTGTCAGCAGTTTACCCTTGTCCTGATTCAGGCTTATGCTTTCTACAGAGGATTTATTATTTTCTCCGCTGAAGGAACCCATCAGTAAGTTATCCTTCTCATCAATTTCAATATAATCGGTCTTCTTTGCTTCAATTTCCTTAATTTTTTTACCTTCCGGGCTTAAAATCTCAATTTTGGCCCTTCTCTGAAGCAAATAAATATTTCCACCAGAATCAACAGCAATGTCGGTTATACCTGCCTGTTCATCTGTATAAGTCCTTTTTCCAAGCTCAAAACTCTTTTGCTTTTCACCGCTGGAGTTAAACACAACTAAAGATGTTTCGACCTCTCTTTTTTTGTCTTCTTCTTTGCCCTCAATACTTTTTTCCCTTAACACATATCTGTTATCCTGTGAGTCAAGTGTAAAAATAGTATCATAAGATTCGCATTTATACTCCTGTATTAATTTACCATTTGTATCCAAAGTAACATTATACAAGTCTTTATCTTTCTTTCCCGTTGTAACCAATTGGTTTTTTGAGTCCAAAACCATTCTCAAACCTAGCTTTTCAAACTCGACTTCCTTCCCGATATCCTGTTCCTGATAGTTGGTTACATTATTCATATCAAGACTATTTTCAACTATTTCTTTCTCTTTTTTACCACACGCACCCATACTTATGACAATAGATGCGGCCAGTAAAGTACATAATGTCCTTTTTATATCTTTAATCATTTTAAAAACCTCTGTCCCTTCTTTCTAATGGTATTACACGGCAATTATAAATTAATTAATTCTATCAGTGATCACTTGAATTCTTAATTTACCTTATTACACGTGAAATATACCATAATATTCATCTTTAGGGAATAGATATAATATTTTGTTTACATTTTACAGGTAGTTTTTACACTTTGTTCATAAAATTTATAAAATCAGGTATTTTATTAGGAATAACTGGTAATACTAAAAGCAACCTTGTAAGTGATTAAACTACAAGTAAATTTGATTTTTACCCTATGAAAGGAGAGTTAGCATGGGTGATAAGGGGAGTCCGAAAAAAGCACCAAAAATGACCAAGAAAGAGGCCAGAGCCGCCAAAATTGCAGCTCGCAACAATAAGAATAACGAAACTTAAAAAATAATCTGTTGCTTGCAGATAGTCCTTTTAGAGTAAAAACGTGATAATAAGGACAAAAAAATGAAATTGCCTGGCAATTTCATTTTTTACTGTGTATATATCGATATGGATTATGATACTTTCTTTTAATGCTTTGTAGAAAAACTATTAACATTATTTATTCTTATAAAATTTATTGTTGTAAACAAATCCCAATAATTGATTCATCCAGATTTTCAACAAAGGCTTTTGCATCTTCCCGGGACCCAACTATTTCTCCAAAATGGATTGGAACCGCAATTGTGGGCTTGATTACAGCTGCCGCCCGAACAGCCTCATCCCATGTCATTGTGTAAGTCCCTCCAACCGGTAAAAATACTACATTTGCTTTTATATTCTTCATTTCAGGTATAATGTCGGTATCACCTGCAACGTAATATCGAGTATTATTCATTTCTACAATAAATCCTACCCAACCACTTTCCTTCTTATGAAAACTCTTGTTAATATTATAGGCAGGTACTGTACTGAATTTCACACCATCTATCTCATAGTTTTTATCTGGTGCAACAGTAACTATATTTGTGAATCCTCCTTTAACAGCAGTCTCCACCATATCTCCGGTCATTATTAATACAGTACTGTCCTTAGCCAGCTTTTTTATATCCTTCATAGAGAAATGGTCTCCATGGCTGTGGGATATAAATATAATATCAGCATCCTTGGGTTGACCTTTAATTTCAATAGGATCAAAATAAATTACTTTATCCCCTTGTATTCTTATGGTAGCATGTTTAATATGGCTTACCCCCTGAAGCAGCTCCTTTAGTATGGCAGCTTTATTATCCGAAACTCCTTCAAAAGACTGTACGGTCATAACTATACCCCTCCCATTTTTACATAAGTACTTATTCTATTTATTAAACTAAAATATAAATATATAGGATTGCTGAACCCATATTCTTATCATTCCAATAATGTTGACTTTTCTCCTACATAATAGATGCAAAGCTTGTGGAGCGGCCTTGTCATTGCCACATAAAGCAATTTCGTATCAAGTTCACTTTCAGTATAGTTTTCCCTGTTTACATTAGATAACAAAACCCCATCGAATTCAAGTCCTTTTGATAAATAAGACGGAACAATGACTATTCCGCTTTTGTATTCCTTTTCATTGCCGGTTATTAAACTAATGTCTTTATGGTCTTTCTTTAAATAAGGAAGTATTCTCTGGCATTCCTCCATGGTTTTACAAATAACTGCTATGGTCTTATACCCTTCATTTATAAATTCACTGATTCTTTCGGAAATTTTCATAACTGTTTCATCAAAGGTCTCTACCTGAATGTATTCAACAGGGTCTCCATGTCTTATAACAGGCTTACCCCTATACATGGCCAGGCTTTTTATCTTCCCCATTACATTATTGGCTGCTTCCATTATTTCAACAGTGGTTCGATAACTTTGCTCCAGGGTAAGAAATTCGCACTTCTTTCCCTCAAAAACATTTTCCACAATTTCATCCCATTGACGTACCCCTCTGTAGGAATGTATTCCCTGGCACAGGTCTCCCAGGATTGTAAATGAACTGTCCTTTACAATCTTTTTCAGTACATAAAACTGAAATGCACTGAAATCCTGGGCCTCATCTATAACAATATGCTTAACAGGGACCTTTTCATCCATACCATAGATCTTGTATTTAAGGTATATTATAGGAGCCAGATCTTCCATCTCTAATTGCTTACTGTTTAATATTTCCAGAGTATACTGCCTTGTAAACTCGCAGGTTTCCTTATCAACAAACTTACCTGCAAGTTCATCGAAAGTTTCACCGTCTTTCATAAGATCAACATAGTATTGATATGGGCTTAGTTTTGGCAAACTGTCTACATATTCCTTCACCAGAGTTTTTGATACCTTTTCTATTTTTTCAATAACCCGGTCTCGCTTATCAAAGGTTTCCCTTACAAACTTTTGTCTCTCTGTCTCATCTTTTATTTTAACCTTTGCCAATGCAAGTTTTCTGTCACATTCTGCCTCAATTTGTGATATAAATTGTTGTTTTTTGGCTTTTAACCGTGAAGACAAGCTTTTTTTAATCTCGTTCATTCTTTGCGCTATTGGCCACATACCATACTGGGTTAAAAATAAATTATTTATTTCATCATATCCGTATATAACCTTGGTTCCCAGCATTAAGTCCTGTTTTGGAATAAAGTTCTGTTCTATTTTATCAATATATCCGTCAATTATTTCCTTGAAAGCCATGGACGTTTTAAGAACGGAGGCTTTCCTTACATTTTCATTATATGTTTCCTGACTTGATGTAGAATTGAAGTTTACAAACATATTGAGCTTATGGTTAGCATCAGTTAGTTTGAATTTTTTTCCGATGAGTTCAAGGGCAAAATCCTCAAAAGTGGTCTGTTTTACCCTTTCAACACCAAGCTCCGGTAGCACCTCAGAAATGTAATTCAGAAAAAGTTTGTTGGGGGCTATTATCATAAAATTCTCAGGTTCAAAGGTTTTTTCAAAAGTGTATATAAGATAAGCTATTCTATGAAGTGCTATTGTAGTTTTACCGCTGCCGGCTACCCCCTGTACTATAAGAGGCTTCCACATAGGAGCTCTGACAATTTTATTCTGTTCCTCCTGTATGGTTGAGACAATTTCTTTTAATCTGTTATCAGCATTTGCTCCCAGATAGGTTTGCAGGAATTCATCATTTGTAGTTATATCTATATCAAATATCTCTTCCAGCTTTCCCTCATTAATGGCAAACTGCCTTTTTAATAGTAATTCTCCCTCAATTGTGCCGTCAGGACAATCATAGCTCGAGTTTCCCAATCTGCCCTCATAATATAAATTTGCTATGGGTGCTCGCCAGTCTACAATAATAAGTTCCTGGTCCTCATCTCTTGCCAGGGACATCTTTCCGATATACAGCTTCTCAAGTTTATCTGTGTCCTTTTCCTTAAAATCCACCCTTGCGAAATATGGCTTGCTTCTTGCTGTATTAAGGTTCCTGATCTTGAGATCCAAAGCGTCGTGGAGCATAGTATTTACCATTACGCTTGTATAATCAGCACTGCTGTCCCCACTCATGTTTCTTTGCACATTTTCAAGTTCTTTTCCTATTTTCGTCCTCTTCTCCATTGCTCGCTCCAGACTTTTTTCAACATAGTCCAGAGTATATCTGCACCTTTCAAGCTCTTCCTTATAAGCCGGATGGTTTGCAGCTGACATATTGTACCTCCTTCTACGCCCAGTAAGTGTTAACAAAGTTCACTGGTAAACGTCCATAAATACATTTTTCGTATGTACACTTTATCTGTTTTATACCTCACAGGTTCAGAAGTAATATGAATACTTGCAAAATATATCAATCCTGAGGTTAAAACAGACTATAATTATATATTCTTCCAATTACTAAATCAACTCTTGTAACAAAGTCTTAAAATATATTTAATATATCTAATATGGATATTTTTAATAAATAATCCAATATTAATATTGACGTTCAATTTAAATTTTTATACAATTAAAATTAATAATTTTATTATGTAATTAATATAATTATTAATAACATTTATTGCAGGAGGTTACTATGAACAGCATTCAAATTTATGCCGACCAGAAGAAAGGCACTATCAGTAAGCATATATACGGGCATTTTTCAGAACATCTTGGGAGATGTATATATGAAGGGTTTTGGGTTGGAGAGGACTCACCCATACCAAACACCAAAGGTATAAGGAATGACGTAGTTGAAGCATTAAAGAAAATTAAAATTCCAAATCTCAGATGGCCCGGAGGCTGTTTCGCTGATGAATACCATTGGAAAGACGGAATTGGCCCTAAAAGCAACAGAAAGTATATGATTAATACTCACTGGGGCGGAGTTGTAGAAAACAACCACTTTGGGACTCATGAATTTATGCTCCTGTGTGAACTCCTTGAATGTGAACCTTATATTTGCGGAAATGTTGGCAGCGGCACAGTACAGGAAATGTCCGAATGGATTGAATATATGACATTTGATGGTGATTCGCCCATGGCAAGGTGGCGTAAGGAAAACGGACGTGAGAAGCCTTGGAAACTGAAATTTTTCGGTGTTGGAAATGAAAACTGGGGTTGCGGCGGTAATATGAGAGCTGAATTTTACGCCGATGAATATAAACGTTATCAAACTTATTGCCGTAATTACGGGGATAATAAATTGTTTAAGATTGCCTGCGGACCTAATGCCGCTGACTATCACTGGACAGAAGTGTTGATGAAGGAAGCCGGCAATATGATGGATGGCCTCAGCCTTCACTATTATACGGTAGAAGGAGATGTTTTTGAGGATAAGGGATCTGCTACTGAGTTTAATGAAAAGGGCTGGTTCCAGATAATGAAGAATTCACTCTTTATGGAGGAACTGGTTACTAAGCATTCCGCAGTTATGGACGTATATGATCCTCAGAAGAGGGTTGCACTAGTAGTTGATGAATGGGGAACCTGGCACAATGTGGAGCCTGGTACAAACCCTGGTTTCCTGTATCAACAGAATACTCTGCGTGATGCTCTTTCAGCCGCAACTCATCTTAATATCTACAATAATCACTGCGACCGTGTTAAAATGTCTGCAATTGCCCAGGTAATCAATGTCCTTCAGTCCATGATTCTGACAGAGGGTGAAAAAATGCTGGTTACTCCTACCTATCATGTATTTGATATGTTCAAGGTTCATCAGGAAGCAGACCTGGTTCATTCCATAGTGACTTGTGATGATTATGAGTTTGAAGGTAAAAAAATACCGCAACTTAATGCTTCTGCGTCTGTGGATGCTGACGGTAAGCTCAATATCACCATCTGTAATCTCAATCCAAATAAGGATGCTGACTTGAGTCTGGATCTCAAAGGATTCAAACCCTCATCAGTAGCAGGTAAGGTCCTTACTGCTGATACAATGAACAAGCACAACACCTTTGAAAGTCCGAATGCTCTTACAGTTGCTGCCTTTAATGACTTTACTGCCAATGATGAAGGACTGGCTGTTAAGCTTCCAAAAATGTCTGTAGTACTGCTGGAGCTTTCCAGATAACCGTTTCAGGTAAACAGCAGGCATATAACAGATGTATATATAGCTTTAGATTACCGGGAATAAAAAAATTAAAACGAATTGAATTTCATAATCTGAATCTTTATATTATTTATATTATTTATATTATTATTCATAAAGAGTATGGATTCATTATCTGCTACAGTAATATAATTATCAGGTATGCATAGCATCATTATCCTGTTGGTGACGTAATCAGCTGGGGTACACGGCATCATCTCTGATGTATAACAATATCATCCAGCACATGGCGTCATTAGATGGGATACATAGTATCAATAGCATAATCAGCAAGTATTGCATAACATCATATTCAGTGTATCGGATAACAATTCGGTATATAGAATTTACTTCTGATGCATGGTACTATATCAGGAGCAGGTACTATAATCAATAAACTGAATTGTAATAATAAAAAAATGAGGACTGGTCATGGCTAAATTAAAAGAATGTAAAGGCTGTTCTGCAACAGTTCACCATTCCTTTGAAGAAGTAAAATCCAATATGGCAGAGTATATTAAAACAATCGATCCCGATCTGCGCACTAACCAGGAGCTTTACAACAAACGCCTTGCACAGTGCAGCAGCTGTCCCGGACTCTATTATGAAAGTACCTGCCGCTACTGTGGTTGTTTCGTCCAAATGAGGGCACTTCGCAAAACCGTTGACTGCCCCAACCCTGAGGGTAGCAGGTGGATAAATTTGTAATTAATGAATGAAATAAAACTCCTTCCATGCAGTTCATATAATTCTGCACGGAAGGAGTTTTATTTCTGGTTCAAACTAACTAAACCATATGAAGTTAATCCACGAAAATGCTATATGATATTTATATTTTATCCTGTCCAATGACCACCAGTATCTTACTGAAACAAGTTCTTTGAGTCCGGTTAATGCTGTGCGGAAATGGCAGATGAGTTTCTGTAACCTTGGCTATGATTAGCCATAGCTAAATTCTCACTAATTTACATAACCTACAGAATATTCTTCATACACTTTATAACATTTTGACTCTTTATATTTTTACTCTCTCAATTTAATTTGATAGGTCCGGAATTCGATCCAAGATAATCATCAATTGTAAGTGTTATTCCGGTAGCATTTTCTGGAACCTCATAGGCTACGCCGCCTCTTTTTTCTGCCTTAGCAGCTACACTGCCATCAATCATCTCAATTTTTTCATCATCAAGCGCTGACGACCCACCAAGTGAAATAGAATATGTATTTCCATTGCCATCCTTTAATTTAAACATCATTATAGAACTTATGGGTTGCTCCTCAGCAGTATTATTTTTTACATTCATATCAATTAGCAGATATGTATTTCCTTCGTCAGCCTCAAATAATTCTCCTCGTTTAGTAAATTTTATTGCATTTATTGTATACTCTACATCACCTACGTTAACTGTTTTACCAATTTTTGTCCATCCTCCGGACATATTGTCAGTTGAAACTGTAGATTCCTTTGATTGATCATCTGTTATTGCCGCTGTAGATTCTGAACTTGTTTTATCCGCATCTGTTGATACGGCACTTGATTTTCCCGCACCTGTTGATACAGCACTTGATTTATCCGCTTCTGTTGAACTTGATGCAAAGTCTGTTCCGCAAGCACAAAATGTGAAAAGGATAGATATTATTAATAATGTAAACATTAGTTTTTTCATAATTTCTTTCTCCTTCATGTTTAAAAAATTAACGCTGGATAAGTTTCGTCCAACGTTAATTAATTTAGTACTAATTAATCCATACTTATACTGCTGCAGCATTCTGTATTTTTTCTTTTGGTTTATAGAAGAATGCGAGTATTCCACCTACTATAAATAAAGCTGTAGCTAATAGTGTTACCAGGGCAAAGATTGCAGGTATTATCGCAGATAAAAGGAATATAACCGCACTGATTTTTTTTAACTTACCAATAAAAATTACAGCCAATAAAGAAATTATTCCAACTGCTATAAGTACATACGCACAGTTTTTCAGTTTCTCTACCTGGTTTAATTCATTTTTAATATCGACTCCCCATTCATCTGCAGCTTGGCTGACACTATCGATTTGATCCTTGTACTTATTATAATCGCTAATCCATATTACTCCCAATCCTATGGATGCAAGCACGCTAATAATTACTAAAATGGTAATTGCTATCCTCATTACCAATTCCTCCTTAATATTGCATTTAATACTATTTTATATTACCAGTTATTTAATATATTGTCAAATTATTTTAAATACTGTAATTAAGCTACAAATTTTGATATTTATATCCTTTTAAGTATTATTTACTATATAAAAATATGCTTTAATTTGTATTGTCTCTTTAAATTCTTACACCTAAATAGTTTTAATTTTTTCCTGTCAGAAATGCAACATGGCCTCAAGGGCTTAAAAAATTATTCATTCTGGTTTCCTGCCTAAAATGCAACAAAACCTCAAGCTTTGAACTTGCAGGCCCAAAGTCTTGAGGTAGAACACTGTATATTTTCTAATTCATTTATACTATTTAAAAATTAAAGAAAGCCTTGAGTTATTACCTCAAGACTAAAGGCCTCAAGAATCCAAAGAAGTTATTTCTTCACCTTTATCCTTTCAAATTCAACAAGGCCTCAAGCTTTGAACTTGAGGCCTTGATATAAATCTGGCAGAGACTTACTTTCCCGGGCCGTTTCCAGCCAAGTATCATCAGCACTGAGATGCTTAACTGCCGTGTTCGGTATGGGAACGGGTGTGTCCATCTCGTTATATCCACCAGA
>Ga0134099_1000347_pt1 | contig 55956 bp, 54 predicted proteins | sample 10_taG_2_FD_105482 | JGI IMG/M metagenome (GOLD analysis project Ga0134099, IMG submission 105482) | Switchgrass degrading microbial communities from high solid loading bioreactors in New Hampshire, USA - 10_41_5_180_A2 metaG | ecosystem: Engineered > Bioreactor > Semi-continuous > Anaerobic >...
AATGGTGAAAGCTACAGGTTTAAGCAGGCTCTTTCCAAGCAGGCAAATAATGCCTGATTTTTTATGAATTGGTGGCCTGATTTTATTCCGGTAAGTGGCCTAAATTTTGATTGACATTAACACTCATGAGCCATTTCTTCGATTTTTCCGGGATCTATATATATGGACATGTGTTATGCTCCTATATTAAGTAGAAATATTTGTTTTATGGCCTCTTTGAAGAAGATATTGGGTTTACAATATATTTTCTTGAGCAAAGATTTACAAAGTCTGATAACTCATCATTGGTGAATTAACGTCATCAAAACCCGAACAAATCTCATCTCTTTACTAAGCATATTTGTACACACTCGTATCAGGTTTATAAGGCACCTGCGTATTTCCTTTTAATTTCTACATTAATCATTAACATCGTAAATATGTTCTAAGATAATGTCTTTTGCTACTACGTTTTCCGCTGCTTGTAATACTTCGCCCACTGTCGCTATTGTACCCTGTAGTTCCGGAATTTTATCTACACCCTTTGCTGCTTTATATATGCTTCCTAAAAACTCTTCTGCAATATCAGGTGCAAATTCGAATATCAGTTTTAGAACAAATTCTTTACTATCACCTTTGAACAAACTTAGACTCGCATCTGCAATACCTATTGCTAATTCTACAGTCTTAAACACGGCTGCTCCCGATGCCGTTGCCATTGATGTTGCAAATGCACCGACTATTGCTAAGACAATACCTGCATCCCTCAGAACATCATCAAAAGTCCGATATTCCTGCATTAGCTCCCATACCGGTCCCATTAAATTTATAAATTCCTCACGTGTTAATTCACTACTAAATAATTCTTCTATTCCTGAAAAGTCAAATCCCGCCTTCTGAAGCAGTGCCGGCATAGATTCATCAAAAAATAATCTTATTGCTTCATCAGGGCTATTTTGCAGCAAATAATAGACCTCTTCTACATTGTAACCATAAAAATCTGCTTGTCCAAAAGTTACTGGTATTTTAGATAACTCTTTATATTCCTTCAAATATGCCCCTGTCTCTGCCTTTTTCAGTAGTTCTTTATACCTGTTTTGAATTTCTATGAATAGATTATATACCTCTACTTTATTTTCTTCATTATCGATAATGCTTTTTCTTATTTCATTTTGAAGGCTCTCAATAAAAGCTCTGTCTATTCCAGACGAACTATTTTTTGGATCAGCCAGCCCATGCTCAGCTCGCCAATAGTCTACTCGATCTAACAAAAATTTATAATTATCTATGTCTTGTTCGCTAACTCCTATTATTAATCCTATTAACAATAATTCTGTTTTTGTAAATTGATAGCAATCTTTGCTCCCATCCTCCGGGATTCCCATTTTAATTTTTTCAAAGGTCTGTATTAATGCCTTTTCCAGTTCATATCCAGATATATCTTCTGGATTAACTATATCTTTCTGATTACCCAGGTCTTCCTGATATGTATTATTAATAATTACCTGATTTTCCAATGTCGTATCATTATCTATCTCAGGACAATTCATTGTGCTTTGCATTATTGCCTGGGCTTGATTATTTGCATTAAATCGGTATTCTGATGCGGCGTTGTCTGCTTCTCTTGCTATATTGTTCAACATTTCTGTTGTTTCTGCAGCCAATTTGCGGGCTTCATTCAGCTGTTGCTTTATCTCCTTTGTAACTGCACGAACATAACTTTCCTTATATTCAGCATTTACTTTTGATATCAAATTTGAAACCATCCGATAAACCCGTGCTTCCATATCTTCTGTTTCTTTGCTGAATTGCCTTAACCCATTAGCCATTTCTTCGATTTTTCCAGGATCTATATATATGGACATAAAGTTATTCTCCTTTTTGACAGTATATAAAATTTATCCATTAATTTAATATCTTAATTTTTGGCTTTTTGAGCAGCTTGTTTTCTTGCACTGTCAGCTTTTTGAATTTTACTGGATAATTGGTATAAATTTGATTCAACACTAACATATTTACTGGTTATTAACTTCGATTTCTTTAATGCATCATTATACTTATCTCTGATTATGTTGCCATTTTCACTCTTCCAGAAAGTTTTAGTATTGCCTAAATAATCAGTTTGTTTTTTGATTATTTTATTAAAGGAATTAATTTCATTATCTAATTTATGTGCAGTATTTTTCACACTATTATACACAAAAATAATCCCCTTTCATTCAACCCTCAAAATTATTTTTATCAGTAAAGAGAGGAAAGGCAGGTCGGAATTATGATGTTCGCCTGCCCATATGTAGTTGCAATATAATAAGGTATTCATACGGTATGTAAAATAAATATAAAGCTAAATATTTCTTGCGATACTCCTGGTATGTTCGTCTTTTGAATTCGAAATTTTCGTAATAAGTGTATCGTAAAATCTTTCAAAGTCATTAAAAAGCTTTTCAATTTGAGTGTTTGTTTCCACATACTTTCTTACAAATGCTTCCTGATCAGGGCCAGTCCACCAGGAGCTTGTCTGATCGATGTTCTTTGATTTAAAAGATTTTAATGTACTTTTTATTTCTGATGAAAGGTTGCGGACCTGCTTGCTCAATGCCTGGGCTTTATCATAATCATATTTAATAATACTCACAATATCACCTCCAAAAATAATAGAAATAAATATATGAAAAACCTTATTATATTACCTTATTCCACTTTCGAGGTAATAATAGTATATTTATCCTTTTTTAATAATTATTGTATATTACGGTATTACATTTGTCAAATGGTTATTTGTGAAACATTGCAAATCTTAAACTTATATATTTATTTCTGTTGATCAAATAACCATCACCAAAATTCAATTCTCTTTCTGCCGCTCCATATGCAATTCTGACATTATATAACCCCTGATCTTTCAGACTTCCTAACAATATACCGGTTTGCTCATCTTTAAATACTTTGCACAAATCACTCCAATTTCCTGAGAACTCTGATATTGTATCAGCAGCAATTACAGATATTTTTAATCCACGCTCTTTTTTAACAATTCTTTCAATTAATTCGATCAAAGAGTATTTATCACTATTCGTAAACTCGCTTAATCGGTCAATGAATATGACAACTTGCTGCCATGAATTCATTAATTCTTCCAAATCACCATCTTTCAATTGACAGTCAATAAGTTGTTGCCGCCTGGTTTGAATGATATTGCTTATTTTTTCTATTGATTCATTCTCATGTTTTCCCATGTCGGTGACATGCGGTAAATTCAAAGCTTTAATTAAGCTCATATTGCTTGAATCAATTACATAAATATCAGTATCGCATAACATTTTTATCCATGACAGAAGAATCGTACTTTTTCCTGACATAGCTTCTCCTGCCACCATAAACACAGGATATAGAAATAAATCAAGATATACAGGCTGAAGATCAGTATCATTTAAACCTATGGCTAATTTCCCATAACATTTTTTGAGTTTGTCTATTTCAATCTTTTCCGGCATTACCGGAATGGGCTCGGCTCTCTGTGTTTCATTGGTTTTGAACAGTTCTATTATTTGCGCAAGATTATACTCTTTGAACTCACAAAAGGCTGCCTGAAACTCCAGAGGCGGATTGCTTCTCATCAAACCTCTTCCTGGATTATTCGAAGGCTCCAAGCCGTCAGTTCGCCCCACAATGCTGCTGTATTCACTTTTTTCAATCATTTGAAAACAAACTGCCATCTTAAAATTTATAGTAAATCTGTACTTTGTCATTGAGGAACCAGTTGTAGTCACTACCAGGTAAATGCCGTATTTTGGTGCTTCCCTGGCGAGAACTGTCATCTTTTCATCCACTAAATCATATGTTTCCGATAAAGCAATATAATTATCGATAATCAGTATTATTGCAGGAATTATCTTACCGTTTTCTATACAAGATTCAAAACTTTCTATGCCTGATTCTTCAAACATTTGCTTTCTGTCTCTTATTATCCTGTCTAAATAAAGCATGAATTGATTTATTCTGCTTTCTTGTTCCAATGTCATTACTCCTCCGCAATGCGGAAGATTTTCAAATATTTTCAGTGAGGTTCCGCTGAAATCCATAATATAAATATTGACTTGACTGGGAGTATAACTATGTGCTAATGACATGCATATAGTTTTGAGCAAATTCGTTTTCCCTGTGCCGGCAGCTCCATATATCAGCAGATTATTATCTGTGGTAAAGTCAAAAATAAAGGGCTTCTGTATCTGGTTTTTTGGATCATCCAATATACCCAAAGGTATACTTAGTGATCCATTTTTATTGATTGATAATCCCGGAGAAGTAAAGAATTCATTGAGGTATATTATCTCGGGAAGCGGAGGCATCCAAGGACCCTCCAGCCTTATTATACCTTCCTTTTCTGCGGCTTTTCTCAAATATTCAACCATTGCTTCAAGTTGAGATGGCATTTCAACTTTTGAAATTTTCTCTTCAAATAATGGATATATTTGTTCGGCTTTGCCATCTAAAGCTATCTTATAGATTCTTTTCGTTCTGTTTTCACTTTTAAACATCTCTCCTGCAGGATCATAATCTGCACCCGAGTATGCAGATTGGAAGATATCAAATACTTCATCATTGCCAACCTGGATATACGCACGTCCCGGTTCCTTTATCGATGCCGCATCGGGTCTTTTTATTACATCTCTGCTATCACTTTCATCCTGCACCTTAAGACAAATTTTAAATTTTGAATTACTCCAAATCTGATCGTCAACTACTCCTGCTGGTTTTTGAGTGGCCAGTATTAGGTGAACTCCCAGACTTCTTCCTACCCTTGCTGTACTAATGAGTTCCTTCATGAATTCAGGCTGATCTTGTTTAAGCTCTGCAAATTCATCTGCAATCATAATAAGATGCGGTATAGCCGGCATATTTGATGGAGCATTTGTATCCCGTTCTTTTCTTGAATAATATAATTTCTGATATTTGTCTATGTTATTAACACCGTACTCCAAAAAGATACGTTGTCTTCTCAAAAGTTCGCTTTTTATTGATAATAAGGCTCTGTTAGTCTGATTCCCGCCCAGATTTGTTATCGTTCCTACCAGGTGCGGCAGATTTTCAAATACATCTGCCATACCTCCCCCTTTATAATCAATAAGCACAAATACGATATCATGGGGATGAAAATTTATAGCCAATGAGATAATAATACTCTGTAACAGTTCACTCTTACCTGAACCCGTCGTACCTGCAACAAGTCCATGGGGACCATATCCCGTTTCATGCATATCCAAATAAAAAGGCTCTCCTCCAGCTTTTGCACCTATAGGTACTTTCATGCCCATAAATGTCTTATTTCTTTTCCACAATGATAATATGTCGACTTCTTCAACTTTTTTTACTTTATACATTTCCAGAAGTGTAATTGAATTCGGTAAAGAAAACTCATCGCACGAGTTTTTCAGTCTAAGAGCGGCCATTTTTCTTGCGGCGATATCAAGGTTATTATGTACTGTTAAATCGGGTATAAATACAGCTTTTTCACCCGAAGATCTATCTGCTATTTCTGCGTTCTTACCGTCAACAGTAATAATTTTTGTGCAGTTCATAGGCAGATATGCCTTGTTTGGTGCTATGAATATTGCAGATATGCCCAAATTGGATGAATTATTATATAAATACCTGCTGATCGGTTCATTTTCGAGGAGAGTTGGATCCTCTACGATAAAAATATAATGAGGCAAAGTGTTCATCTCAGATTTTTTTTGCTCCCTTTCCTTTAAAATCGAATATAAAGTTGAGAGAGCCTTATGAGCCATCGCTTTTCCGCATAATATGTATCTTGCCGTATATTTATCATCCCAAATATGTGGTATAAATCCCATCCACTTCCAATTTTCAACCTCTTGACTGGATGTAAGTATAACTATTCTTATATCATCGTAGCCGTGATGTGTAATACATTGTATCAATATATTTCTTACCAGAGAGCTTGTCCTGGATTTTTCACCGGCTATACCGCATATTCCTGATTGAGCTAAATCAAGCGTCACAGGAGCATCATTTATGTTCTGAAATTCTAAAGCAAGTCTGTGAGGTTCCATCATTAGTGGATCATTTTCCATAATAATAGCTTGTTTTGTGTAATTAATTTTAATGCAATGGGGTACACTCCCGATGCCAATCCTGATAAATAGAAAATCATTATGGGATGGCGTTCTCTCCCATAGTTTATTATCAATCCTGTTAATCCGCTGAATACATTCAGCAGGATCCGGATTCATTTCAAACATTGATTTAATTTGTTGTTCTTTTGCAATATTCAATTCACTTCGCGTATCGGCAATAAATTGCAAATATTTATTTTCACGCTCTTTTTTACTTTTTTTATATTTTTTTATTTGGGAAGCAGCGCTGGTTAAAGATACTAATAATGACATAATAGTTGCCACTACGGATACTAATAAATAAATTGAAGCAGAGATCATGGATATAAAAATAGTAACAAGCATCATTACTATAGGAGGGACTAATAATGAAAACCAGGATATTTCCGGTTTACTTTGCGTATATGGAGGATTGGGAACTTCTATTTCGCCATATGGTATGTAAGGTAAAAATCTGGGTTGCCTTCTAAATTCAATAATCATAATCACACCTCAATTTTCAGGGCCTCTCCACCGTAAATACTCATTTTATGCCATTTTTTATTTATGCAAAAATATAATTCATCCTCAATTATATGAAGATGAGAAGCCTGTTCATTCAGCATCCTTAAAGCTTTACATGCTTTAGGGTTTATTCGGAAAATATTATTATTGCTTAATATATTTGTGCAATACAAAAACTGTCCGTCAGTATTCATATGAGAAACACTGATTTCGGGTATAGTTACCTGATTTGATGTATTAAGATCAAATATCGTCAGGATGTATTGATTATTCTTATCAGCAAAAATAACTGTGTCATTCAAAATAATCAGAGCAGTTGCTGACGCATTAATAAGCTTTTCGATATTATAACCTGTTAGAGTACATCTTTTTATATAACTGGAAGTGGCATAGTAAATTTTCTCGTCTTCTATAATAAAACAATTGACCTCTTCATCCACTATTTTCGATATATGCTTCCCATTTCTGGAGCAGAAATAAAGTCTTCCGTCATTTTCATCAATATAGTATAAATCACCATTATGCAAAAGAACTTGATAGCAAGGCTTATCGATGACCAAAGCAGCTGATTGCTGATGGATATCCCACTTGTAAAGATAATTATTGCGCCTTTCATCACTAAAAAAGATTTCATTGTCATCATAGTTCATAAACCAGAACATGCCCCTGTAATTCACATTGGTTGATAAAGTCTTTAAGCTGCTTATATAAAACTGATTATCCACTTTTAATATTAATCCGCCATTTATAAGATTGTAGTTCATCGTATCCCCCCTAGATAATCGTTAATAATGACCCCTGGGTTACTCCCTGCTGAATGATGGATTTGCCATTATCCAAAATTCTGCCAAGAGGTTCTGCCTGAATTCTGCTATTCTCTTCCAAAAAAATGCCCAGTGCTTCAGAAAGCAATTGAAGTAATTCTTTTACAGGAAGAAAACCTGGCACTTTTAAATCAATTTCTTCAGAATCAATATTAAGCGTTATAAAAATATAATCCATATTCCCTCCTGATATTAGTGAAAACGAATGTCCATTTTTTCCAAAAGCAGCGAACTTTAATTTCTGTTTCTGAGAAATATGCTTCTTTCACAAATCATATTAAAATCTAAATTTGAATATCTGTTGGTCAGCTGCAAAAAGTTGGTTTTATATTTATATAATGTTTCTGCTCTTGCTGTAATTTTTACAGTCATTAATTCATTCTCAAGCCCGGCATCAAAAGAAATATATACTGTGATATCATTAAAAATATCATTATATGGAACAAAAGTTAGAATGTCTTCGGAAGAAACATAGTCTGCATCCATGGCATTTTCAAAGGCTTCTGCAAAGTACTCCTTAAAAAGCTCTTCATCGATCACAACATCCCTGTCCCTGAAGTTTTCATATACAATACTACTTTCAGCTGCAGCATTGCATGCATTCCATACAGCGGAACTGATAATTATCTTTTCCCTCAATACGTTAATAACTTCAACGATTGGTTGGAGGAAAATGAAAACGATAATTACAGCCAGTATTCCTTTTGCAATACCTTTCATGTAAACACACCCGGTTAATCATAATAATCCAAATCTTTATAATGTTTAAGGCCGATCGTTTGCAGTGAAAACTCGACAGGAAACTCCCTTTCATACTTTTTCCCCCACAGGGTTACAGTAAAAGGATATACTGCCTTAATAGTAACTGTTATAGGTTCACCACGCTGTCTGTATGGCTTATCCCAATCTGAATACCCATAATCTTCGTTGGTGTATATTGATTCATCATCAAAACCGACAGCTTCCCTATAATCTGAATTCATGATTTCTATTTCAATTTTATCTGATTTATCTTTATATATTGGGCGTTCCTTTAAGTTTTCCAAAGCATTTTCATAGTATGATTGCTTAACATAATTATCTTTTGCTGCAATCTGAGAAAGATTAAATGTTTCTATAACCAGGGTCGAATACCATGGAAAAAACAAAGCAAAATTTAAAAACAGCAAAAAACAGATAGACACTATTATAGCAACCAGCACTGCCTTAGCTACTCCTTGCATCTCGATCACCATATATTTCTATTTGATTATTAATGTATCTCTACTCTCTTAGCAAACTAAATCTCCTGGGATCAGAATCCGCTGCTACCTCCACCAGTAATGTCTTTAACTCTTTCAAACAAGTACTTCCAAACATCTTCGATCCAGTCTTCCAGAAAATCAGTTCGTATAATTGTAACTATTGCCCCTATAACTACGATAACCGCTACAGTTATGGCAATCTCTTTTACTCCGAATGCCCCTTTTTCGCTTTTAAGGAATCCTGCAAATTTACGCTTCATAAATCATACCTCCAATACATTATTTATTGAAAAAGTCTAATCGATTCAATTATTGTGAATAAATAATATATAACTATATATATAGCTAAACAAATTATTAAAATCATTTGTAATAATGAGTTCTTTCTTTCTCTTCTTTCCAGTTCAATTTCCAGATTCCTTATACGGAATTCATCCAATTCATTTTTTAGATATGTCATTTGGGAAATATTATCGTAACCCTTCAGACGTGTCTCCATGATGTCGCAAAATTTAAGGATGTAATGCAATGGTACACGTTTTTTCAACATTTTTATCGCATACTCTTCTCCGTATTCAATATTATCAAGCATTACCCCCAACTCCTCAGCCATATCGGAATTTGCATTAGGCAAGTAATCCTTTATAACATCGGAAAGATATATATTAACTGATTTTGAATATTGGTAATAGACCATGCTGTAGAAGCTGGGAAAATCGAGAGATATATTCTTATTTTTCCGGTCTATTGTTTTTTCCAATTCATCTACCGGGTACAACCAACCAAGTACGATAAAGAAAGCAGAAATATATCCCAGTAAAGGATTCGCTTGATACATTATGATAGAGATAATAAGTGCCGCTGAAGAGTACAAAATTTGATCCAAACGTATATCTTCAGGATTGATTTTAAGATCAAGCCTTTCAATTATTTTTTTATATCTGTTAATATCAGAAGCGCTCATCGTTTTTCTGATAATCTTTGCAGAAATTAATCTTTTGAAGCTTTGTATTCTATTATTCAACAAATTAGCTTTACGCTCGTTCAAATACTGTCTTGTTATTTTCTTCTGTTTTCTGCTTACAGGCTTGAAAATTGGATACAGCAATGTTTTCACAATATATAATACTGAACAGTAGGCACATATTTGAGCTATTAAAATCATTTGTTTTCGCCTCCTGTTCCAAAGTCCCCCTGAAGCGCCTGACATTTGGCAAAACTAAGACATATCGTACTGACCAATAATGTATTGATTATTCTCCCTATATTGCTTTCAAGCATAAAAGTCTTGAAACCTTCAACCGACAAAGCATAAAGGAAAAAGAGAATTATAATAATTGTTTTTATTAAAAAATCCCTGTTCATTTTATTAAAAATGCGTTCTTTTTTACTGTTTATCTCTCTTAAAACAGCATTTTCATCCACTATGTCAAGAAATACATCTGCCATTCCCTTTCTTTCATTGTATTCAAAAATAATAGCCTTCTTTGCGAAATTATCAAATTTAGGCCCTAACTGTCTGTTAAGAATAGTCATGGCTTGTCTGAAGGAATATCCGTTATTTTCACAATTATCAATGAATTGCTCAAAGTATGGTCTTATATTCGGATTTATGTACTCATCACTTTCCATTACTTTCTTAATCGCATTAAGTACACCATTACGTGCCAATGGGCAAATAAGGTCTTCTGCATCCATAATGCTTTCAAGCTTTTCGGATTGAATCATTTTTGATTTCATGACAAAATAAGTTATCAGTGCTGTAAAAATTGATATCGTCAACGTAATAGAAAGAGAGATGCTTCTCATTATAGTAACAATTATAATTGCAACAACTGCAAAACATATGCACAGCAAAGATGTAAAACTCTCAAGTGTAAGGGGCAGATTAAAGTTATATATCATCGCTTCAACCAAACGATTATATTTTGCGTATATACTCTCTTTTTGAATTACTATTCTATTTCTCTTAATGCGCTCAATTAATCTTTTTGTATTATATTTCCCTAAATATTCAGCAATGGTATCGGCAGTATCAAATATTATTTTTGAAAATCCTTCGAAAAAATTAATACCCAAAATTGAATTTAAAAAATTAAAAACCGCAATACCTATACAAACACTAATAATTATTTGGGTGCTTGTCTTCAAAAACGTACACCTCCTTCTCATCATCTGATGGAGCTACTGTCAAAAAATCAAATCTGCTGCGTTTTATACCTGCTTTGAGCATCATTTGCTGTGTTTTTTCAGATAACATGCCGACTCTTTTATGCTTTCCTATTATTTTAATTACTCGATGTGTATCTTTTTCTTCTTCCACATCCTCACATATAAATTTATAAATAGGATTTATTTTGGGTTTTAATCCTTCGGAACCTAATACTTCTGAAATCGATGTTACTTTACGTGTGCCATCTGCCAGTTTTTCCTGATAAATTATAAACTTTACTGCACTGCATATGTTTCTCAATGCTAATTCTGCCGGCTCATTGGATGCCATCAAATAAGCGGTTAAAAAACGGTAAATAGCTTCTTCATCACCTTCTGCATGTAATGTAGTGAAAAAATAATGGCCTGTTTGGGCAGCGCGCAGTGCAGTAGCAAATTCGCCCGGAGTTCTCAGCTCTCCTGGACCAATCCAATGCGGCGACTGTCTCATTGAATTTATTAGTAGATTTTCCATCGTCGCCGGACTCGAATCGTCATCATCGGGCACACATTCGTATTGAAGCACATCATTGATAACCTCGCCATATTCGCTATCTCTGCGTAATAATCTCATCTCAGAAGGATTTTCAATCGTGATGATTCGCGTCATCGGATCTATTTCTTTTATTAAAATCTCATTTAAGGTTGTCTTACCGCTTCCTGTCGGCCCGACTGTAATCCACGAAAGATTTGCTTTTGGTATGAGAGTAAGTAATTTAAACATGTTGGCAGAAAAACATTCATTCTGTATCATTATTTCAGGTGTAATACTTTTTTTATGAAACTTTCTGATAACAAACGCAGGGACATCGTAAGGAGATATATCGGCATGGGTTGCGTTAACTCTGTAACCCTCAATAGTCCGTGCATTAACCATAGGAACTCTTGGAGTAAGTCTGACTTTTGATACACCTATTAACTTTGATATTATTCTTTCCATATGCTCCCGATCACTGAACTTTTGTTTCCATCTAAGCGATTTACCTCCACTTTCAATAAATATTTGGTCAGGTCCGTTTGCCCTTATTTCATCAATAGAAGGGTCCTCCATAGCTTTTGTGATCGGTCCGTAATGCGTAATTTCGTCAATCAATGCATTTTTGAGTTCAACAAGGGAATAGAAACCCTTATTTCCGGGTTTTTGTACAACCGGCTTTTCGATATCAACAAATTCAAATATATATGACTTTGTCAATTCACGTTTTCTTTCCGGGCTGTTTTCTTTCCGAAACGCATTTGTTGCAACTTTGTTAATGTATTTTTGGCATAACTCCAAAGCTTCTTCAAAAGTAATCATTGTATGTTTATTTACATATTCCGCAACAAAATCGTTTCCTTCTTTATCTCTCATTACTTTTTGCTGCAACTCACTGACTTTCCCGCGATCAAACATAAAGTTTAATCTCCTTTATTCTTCCCTGTTAATAAACTCACTAAAATATTGATATTCTTTATGTAATGCTTGTCCATTACAGGATTATCCTTTACATAGAGCTTTCCTTCCAATGGATTTGTATGAGCAGCTTTTACAAAAGGCAATGCTGCAACAATTTTAAACCCATTTTCTTTAAACACTTTATAATCATAGTTGATACCTAACGTTTCGGTAAAAACGATATTAGTTAATTTAGCTGTGCTTATACCGATTGAAGCTGCAAAAGACAATAATTTCATCACATTACTAACCGTATCAACCTTTTCTGAAGCATTAAAAAAACCTAAATGACAACACTTCAGCGCACTAAGGCAAAACTCCAATGGGGGATTATTGGGAACATCTATCAGAACGATGTCAAACATATGCTTTAAATTATCTATTATCCTGTCAATTTGCTCCAGGCTAAAATCAAAATACTCTTCGATCAAATCCTGAGGACTTGGCGATAAAAGATAAAGATGCTCATACTTTGTAGGTAGTATTTCTTCCCTGAAATCCGTCTTGTCATTTTTTAAAAGCATAATTAAACCTTTTGATTTCTTATTTGGTTTGACATTTAAATACTGATATAAATTCGGATAAAAAACTTTGAAATCAACAATACATGTATTGAGTCTTTGCTGAGAAAGCAAATACCCCAGGTTACTAATAAGTATGCTGTTATCTACAAAGTCGCATGCCGGTATAAAGCTTATTACATTGTAGATAAGCTCACTTTTATAAATTTCAGATCCATTTACATCTCTTGGAGATATTTTGCTAATTATTCTGTCTAGTCTTCTTTCTCTGTCCACAATTCCACCCCAATTCCAAAAGCCGACAACTGGTCAAGTATAACATTGCTGTTTGCTCTGCTTAAAATTGTTATCAGCATGGACTTAGCGCCTATATTTTGGTATTTTGCATAATTCGTCATTTGTTCTGCTGTTCCTGCAAGAAGCAATGCTCTTGGCTGTATGCTCTTCAAAAAATCATCACTTTTCATTACTTCCTGCCTTTTATCCTCATCCATTTTCATAACTTCTTTATATATTTCATATATTGAATGGCTGCTGGAATTCAGCATGTCTTTAATGACAATACTATCAAACAGGATATCTGTTACTAATTTTTTTTTGGGTGTCTTATTGCTCATCAAATTCGGGTTGAAGTCATAAGGATCTGCATACGGGTCAACAGAAGGGGTATCACTATTGTCTTCAACCTCATAGGTGATACGAATCCTTATCCGGTCCCCCGGCATAAGAATATCTCCACCGCATTCCAGGTAGTTATACGGTATAGTAATTACCTCGAGGTCCTCATCCAATTTATACAACCATTCATTCCTTAAAGGTTTTTCATCTACAATCTGATCTTTGTATAAAATTGAGTTTTTTCGTATGTAATATTTCGTGTATTTATTTATGATATTTGGCATTTCTTCAGCCAATATCATATCATCAGTGTATTCTTTCCGAATAATATTATATTTTTGTATGTTTTTCTCGGTTATTAACTCATATGCCTGTAATCCGTTTTTTGACTTTACTCGCAGCACTTCAACCGTATCACTCGCATTTTTATTTGCATTTGAAATTACGAAATAAGAACCCACCATAACAAATATGCTTATTACTAAGGAAATTATTTTTTTAAATAAATTACGGTTGGGTGAAATATTCTTAATATTGCTTAGATCCATTGTATTACCCTCCCATTAGTCTAATAAGAATCTTGGTGTAGTTTTCTTTTAAATCAGTATTAGTATCGGAGATGGGAATATCTGTTTCTATCTGTTTATCAAACTCATCACAGTAGGGAATATTTCCTGCTATTCTCATATCCCCGACAAAGTTGTTGTTTAGACCGGATGTAAGGATTTTATTAACTTTCTCAGGTGTAAAAAAATCATTATTGAATTTTGATTTCAGATTATATTTTGATATTATCAATGAAGATTTCGATTTAAGAAATGCCATATCCTCATTACCCAGAACACATTCCATTTTTCTTATTGTATTCAATATAGAATAAAGATTATTGACAACACAAAGTCCAAAAATATCTATATGAAGTATCACTTCAGAAAGTGTCCTAAACACATCCAGAGGCATGTCTAAAATTACAAGATTAAAATTGTTTCTTAAGACAGATAACAATCCAATTATCCTTGTACTGTTATAAAACTGCTCGATGAGCCTTATGTCTGCAAAGTTGTATCCTAATGAGATCACCCACAAGTCATCATTGATACAAAATGTAGTTGTCTTGTAATCCTGTGGTTTTGCTAAAGTCCTTATTAATGATGAATTAATTATTTCGTCCTTCAGAGTAGTTTCGTGGTATTTATTGAAATACATATTTATACTTCTGTATTCTATATCTAAATCAACGATTATTGATTTTAATCCGTGTTTACTCGCCTGGTATGCAAGATTGACCGATGTGCTGGTAACACCTGAGCCTCTATGACCTGTTATTGCAACGACTCTGCTTACAGTCAGACCAATGTTCTCAAATTCACGTGTCAAGTCATCTCTTGGTTTTATGTTTTTTTCTTTTTGCGTATTTTTTAAAAAACTAAAAAATGAAATTTTCTTTTTTGTTTTTACTTTATCCTCTTTTAAATTATTGTTACTGTTTCTATTTGCTTTTAATTTATTTATCGCTTCTTTTATCACTCTCTCTGTTGGACGAAGCCAGTCATAAACTACATAGCTGACTAACCCATAATGATCAAAAATATCCTTGTATTGATGCATCAACATATGGTCATTAGTGATAATTACTATTGGACAGGATTTTCCCTCCAACCATTGCATAAATATTAACAGCTGTTCCTTTTCCTTTTCAATTGAACCTGAAAAAGCATGATCAGTGATCAATACACAATCAATATTACAATCGATTTTTGATATGAAATCATTCAAATTTCCAAGTTCCAGACTTCTATCATTAACGAGAGTGTACTTTCCTTCCAGATATGGAGTAATAATTTCATGATAGTTGCCAGAAATCAGGATCAATCTCATTAACATCACCTAAATTTATCCTTTAATGTTATTTCCTTTAAATATTTTATATAATAATAGCATAATTGTATAAATTATGAAATATATTTGTACAAAATTCGGTTATATTCCCCATATTTTGTATTTAATAATTTTTCTTTATTTTCACTGTTGTGGGCAATATTAAAAATCCCGGCTGTATCGGATTACAGCCGGGAGAAACTTTAGTCTTAATGGAGGCATATCATGATTATTTCATTTAAAAATCGATCTATATATTTCTAAAAAATACTTCGATTTTATCTTGATTTATACATACGGACATATATGTTTTTCTCATATTTACCAGTTTACATCGTCATATAATGACCCTTTTACTGTGACTTCTATCTCATCCAGGCTGGATATACCTTTTAACACCCCCAAATCATTATAACCTCTGCCGATATATGCCAGATTTATATCGTCTATCCATGCTTTGACATAATATTTACCATCGGGCATATAGGCATGTGTATATACACTCATATTATCAGGGTTGATTCTAATAGTCACTCTTGTTTTCTCTGTTATTTTGTAAATTTTCTGTCCCTCTTTTATGTATTCTCTATATTTATAAAGTACATTACTTGATTCTGTTCCTGACTCTGTATATCCTTCCATTATTTCTTTCAGATATTTATGTGTGCTTCCTGATGGATTCTCACTATGGTAGAGTTCCTCTACAATCTTTGAATATCTTGACGGATTAGTACTTCTGTCATAAACCTCCAATAATACCTTATCATCCACTCCTCTGGGATTTTGAGCTGTAAGTGAAGCAGGCCTCCTTTCATAACTATTCCTTGCATATGGTAAAAACTCATTTTGAATATTTACAGCATCTTTATCGCTATTAATATACATAAGATCCGTTTCGTATCTGAACGAATCAATAACAGCATCTACAAGCTCCTTATGTTCAACCGTATCTTCATCAACTGTCTTATATGTAACCGTTGTTACGATAAACTCATATACACCACAAGGATTAAAATAATAACCTGATTTTATAGGATAATCTACATATTTAAAATCAACGTCTGATGCAAATACAGCCTTATCGGATTCTGATTTTCGATAATCTCTGTTCAGTGCAGCTTTCCTGCTTCTTTCATAATTCTGTTCCATTGAACTTACTGTATACCATTGGATCTCAGCACTGCATTGCTGGGTAAATATTCTTTTATACCGCCCATCCACACGTGTCGGATTGTATAGATTATCATTTTCATCCATATGATACATCCATCTTATAACATCCAATTCATATGGTTCGCTTTCCCAGTACATAACCTTTCTTTCAGAATATATGGAATTGTTCGATATCTTGTTATCATATTTTTTGGCAGGAATAACAGGCTTACCGTTATATATAAATGCCCTTAAAGTTTTTGTGTTTTTTCCCGAATCAAAATCAGCACTGGCAGTACCATATCCGGTATGACCCGGGCAGGTATATTTCACCTCTTCTCCTTCACTTGCTGGTAACGCCTTACAACCGGAACAACTATATCTATATTTATACTCCCTGTACACTTTTCCTTCATAGGATACGCTTCCTGTCTTTGATTTTGGAATAAGCGGATTGGGAACATCGATCCAAACTTTATTTTTGGGGTCATCTCCAAAATTTTCTCTATAGAACGTTATATTTATTTCAGGATTACGTATGATTACAGAGCTTTTTTCACTTACAGGCGGGTTATTTGCAACTGAAAAATTTTCCAATAAGCCTGGTGAATCATTTGTAACATTAAGCGACCCCCACGCACTTCCATTCCAGCTTCCTCTGGGAAGCTTCAATGTTGCAGTGATGCCTGTATCAGAAAGCGGATACTTAACCTTTCTGGATAATATATTATAGTCCAAATCATATTCTCCGGGCTTAGGTGGATATCTCTCTCCTATATATATAGTTTTAATTGCTTCTGCCGTATATTCATATCCAAGCTCTTTCAATTCATCACTGTATAGCTTGCTCCAAACTGTTATCAGGGTATCAGGGGGTACATCTTTCACCGTAAAGACATAAATTCCATCTAATGATTCCTCCTTTTGGCTTTCTGCTACATCCCCGATTCCAGCCCAATATTCCCGCTTTGAAAAATTATCAAAGCTTACTCCTGCGTTAGTATAATAGCTTTGACTTGTATCAATTGTAATTGTAATATCTTCTTTTTCACCCGCAGGAATTGCATATTTGTCAGCCTGAGCAGTCATTATATTCAATATAGAGGGAATACTGGGGATCCTGACTGTATTCCAGTGATTTAATCCATATTCAAGATAAACAGTACCATACCCGCCATCTGTTGGATAAGTCAGGATCTTTGCCTTATTATGAATTGCATCTATATCATTATTAAATAATTTCAATAAATTAAAGCCGGTATCAGTTACCCCGGCAGTTACATGATCCGCATCATAAAAATTAGTATTAAGCATGTACTCATACAGCTCAGGAGGAAGATTTCTCCATGTGTCAAATGCTCCATCAACATCATTCCACTTCACATTTGTATAGTTTTGATCAAAAATTGTACCCAATAAGTTTGAATTGATAAAGTAATAGTCATTAGTGATTTTCTTTTCATCATAGTTATACCCAAGAAATCTGTATTCTCCGCTTTCCCCTTTCTCATTCGTAGCTCTGCCTGTTTCCGATTTCATGAAATCCCCATGAGGTTTACCATATATTATCGTATTGTATAACTTAGAGGCTTCAATATTCAGTTCATATAATCCTCTCCTGGAGAATGGTTCAATTGTTTTACCGTCATCCTCCAAGGCATATGTATTAAGTATAAAGCTGAAGCAAATTGCAAAAATAGCCATTACAAAATACCTGGCTTTCATCTTCTTACCTCCGGTTTTGAAGTATAGAAATCCAAGTCATTTACAATTGCAGCTTTAGTTAAATATGCCACATCAACATTTGCACCCGGCAAAAAACCTATATATTTAAAATCAGTTTCATTTGTGTCTAATATCTGCTTATGAGTTTCTTCCATAATAAGATTAAATAAGGCTCTTCCCTGAGTTGGCCCATATACCTCGGTAATCAACCTTGATAATATTTTTTCATACTTATCCTGTGTCCATTTAAACTTACTTCTGTCCATTCCAAATACAAATCCCTGTTTTTCAAGATAATCTTTGTCTCGAAGCACTCCTATATGCCATTTATAAAATGAATTACGCTTTGCTTCTCCCGGTGCATACTTTTCTGCGGTGTAGTTTATTACCGGTTTTTCATAAAAAGTAATGCTAATATCGGATTGATCAACAATGCCTCCTGGTTTATCGAATATTATATAGTCTAAAAATACGTAACCTGTGTCTGAATTTGTTTCATGATAACCGAAATTTATTTTGTGACCATTTTTCTGGGCATGATACGCCATTATTTTTGCACAGTTATAGATCAAATCGTTAACACCCGGATTGTACTTATCGGATAATGCTGTTGGAGTTTTAAAGAATATACTTGTAAAATAAAATCTTTTATCTTCTATCTTAGCCAAATTCTTTACATTCTCTGATATATACTGCTCGAATTCAGCATCAGACCATAATTCCAAGACGTCTCTCTCATCATCCGCATCTTCTTCTTTTACTACTGCGCGTTTATCCGGATTCAACATCATATTGACAACCACTGCTGCTGACGCTCTTGATAGGTTACCTTTCGGATTGAATTTTCCATCGCTTCCCCCAACTAAAATACCTAATTTATATGCCTGGCACACATAATCTCTGAATTCCATACCGATTTCATTGAAATCCGGCATCAGCTTTTTTATATCATTTATATTGTAATATGGACTTTTTTCTCCGGTTATTTGAGGAAGTGCCCGGATTATTATCCTTGCCATTTCTTCTCTTGTTATGGCACGCCTGAAATTTGAGAATTCAGAGGCTTCCACATAACCGAGATCCAGACCTTTTTGGATATATACATTAGCCCAGTATTCTCCTGCACGGGGTATAACCTCTTCTCCGGCTGCATGTACAACTATTTTTACAAACTGTTCAACCGTTAGATTTTCAAGGGGATTAAATATTCCATTGTATCCTACCATAATTTCTCTGGGATGATTGGCTACAAATTGTACGTGCTCATAATACCAGGCGTCTTTCGGCACATCCTTGAATTCCAACGTGTTTGTGGCAGAAATAATATTGTCAGATGAGATTTGTAATGTTTTGGGCTCCGGCGTGCTTTTATCAGTAACTGAAATGCTGCAATTAGATGGAAATACTCCTAATGTAATGACTAATACCAATAGAAATACAACTATCTTTTTCATGGCAACGTCTCCCAAATTTTATTAACAGAAATTATTCTATTTATTTTATATTATGGTATAATAAGGTAATTAAATTGTCAACTTGAACATCGATTCAGGTTTATTATGCTATCAAACATCAATTACTCGTCCATTGCGCAGATAATAACATAAGAACTGCTTTTGCTTTTAATTCCATGCTCATATGTGCTATAATGTTTTAGGCAAAAATCTGAGATTTGATTTTTTTATATTATTTGGATATTATCTGGAGGAATAATAGATGAAACTTGGTATTGTTGGGCTTCCCAACGTAGGCAAAAGCACACTTTTCAATGCGATAACAAAAGCTGGAGCTGAAAGCGCTAACTACCCGTTCTGTACAATAGATCCCAACGTGGGAATAGTAGCTGTTCCTGATGAAAGACTAGATGTTCTGGCAAAAATGTATAATCCCAAAAAAGTTACTCCGACTACAATAGAATTTTTAGATATTGCAGGATTGGTGAGAGGCGCCAGCAAAGGTGAAGGTTTAGGAAATAAATTTTTATCACATATCCGTGAAGTGGATGCGATAGTCCATGTTGTAAGATGTTTTGATGATAACGATATAGTTCATGTTGAAGGCTCTGTGGATCCTGCAAGAGATATTGAAACAATAAATCTCGAGTTGATATTCTCTGATATTGAAGCCATTGAAAAGCGGATTGAAAGAACTCGTAAACAGATGAAATCAGGCGATAAGAAATATCAGATTGAATTAAACCTGCTGGAAAGAATCAAGGAAACACTGGAAAGCGGAAAGCCTGTAAGGTCAATGAACTTTGAGACTGATGAGGCCGAATATGTCGATCAGCTGTTTTTATTAACATCAAAGCCTGTCCTGTACTGTGCCAATGTCTCTGAGGACGGGATCTCAACTATCGACCAAAATCCCTATGTCGCAAAAGTAAGGGAAATAGCTGACGCAGAAAATTCTGAGGTTATAACCATCTGCGCTAAAATTGAGGAAGAAATCGCCCAGCTTGATGACGATGAAAAACAAATGTTTTTGGAAGAGCTGGGATTAAAGGAATCCGGTCTTGATAAGCTTATCAAGGCAAGCTATAAACTTCTTGGTCTTATTAGTTTCCTGACTGCTGGCGAAACCGAGGTACGTGCCTGGACAATAGTTAAAGGAACAAAAGCCCCTCAGGCTGCCGGCAAAATTCATTCAGACTTTGAGAGAGGTTTTATCAGGGCTGAAATCGTAGCATATGACGACCTTATCCGCTGCGGATCCATTGCCGCTGCAAAAGAACAGGGCTTAGTCCGTTCTGAGGGAAAAGAATATGTTATGAAAGACGGAGATGTTACACTTTTCAGGTTTAATGTATAAACCAGCAACATGATATTTTCCTTAGTAAAGCAAAGGATCTTCCCTAAACTCCCCGGAAGATCCTTTTTCTGCGTAACTTCATTATTTAATCACTTTATACGAGAGATGACAGCACGGCCGCTTTTGATACGATACCCTTAAGATGATTGTCCTCATCAACAACAGCTATAGGATACTTTGCCGATGCTGCAGTAGATATCAAGTCAGAAACAAGGGTATCCTCATTTGTTGTTAAAATATCCCTTATAACCGCATCCTGAATGCTTATTTCACCAGTTCTTACCCTCATGGCATCATCAATAGTCAGTATCCCTATAAGCTCCAGGTTCTCTCCCACTACGTACGCACTGGAGACACTATGGTCGCGCATTTGCTTAAGGGCATTGTTTGCGCCGTCCTTAATTCTTATCATGCATGAAGGTGTTTGCATAATGTGTTTTACAGAGTATATCTGTCCTTTGTCCACACTGTTTATAAAACTCTCGACATACTCATTTGCAGGATTGGCAGCCATATTTTCAGGAGTATCCATCTGTATTATTTTTCCATCCTTCATTATAGCTACCATATCACCTAGTTTAAACGCTTCGTTAATATCGTGAGTAATGAATACTACGGTTTTATTCAGTTTCTTTTGTAAAGACAAAAGTTCAAATTGCATATCGCTTCTTACGAGGGGATCAAGTGCTGAAAACGGTTCATCCATTAAAAGTATTTCCGGATCATTGGCAAGGGCTCTGGCAATTCCCACACGCTGACGCATTCCGCCGCTTAATTGCGAGATACTTTTATTTTCCCATCCCTCTAATCCAACCAGTTTTATTATTTCTCGTGCCCGGTTCTCTCTCTCTTCTTTTTTTGTTCCTCTAACCTCAAGCCCATAGGCTACATTTTCTAATACATCCCTATGGGACATAAGCCCGAAACTTTGAAACACCATCGAAACTTTATATCTTCTATATTCTAATAGTTCTTTTTTATCAAAACTTAGAATACTCTTTCCTTCAAAGAGAATATCGCCCGATGTCGGTTTTTGAAGCAAATTCAAACAACGTACCACAGTAGATTTACCAGACCCGGACAAGCCTATAAGAACAAATATTTTTCCTCTCTCAACCTGGAATGATACATCATTGACAGCTACTGTAACACCTAGTTTTTTAGCTACTTCCCTCTTATCGCTTCCGTTTTTTATCATCTCAAAAGCAGGAACCTTGTTTTTCCCAAACAGCTTGGAGAGGTTTTTTACTTCCAATACTACATTTTTATTATTCATCAATAAAGGCCTCTCCTTTCTTTATGATTCCCTGTGTTAACCTGTCCATGACTATAGCCATTATTACGATCGCTATACCCGCTGTGAAGCCTCTGCCGGCCTGGAGTCTGTTTATACTAATCAAAACTTCCTGGCCGAGCCCTGTAACACCTATCATCGAACCTGTTACTACCATAGATATAGCCATCATTATGGTTTGATTAACACCGGTCATTATGGTTGGCATTGCCTGAGGAATTTTCACCTTGATCAAAGATTGCCATTTGGTAGAGCCAAATGCTGTCGCAGCTTCAATAACCTCTCTGTCAACCTGGCGTATACCATGGCTTGTTAACCTGATCAACGGCGGAACAGCGTAAATTGTTGTTGCTAAAACTGCCGGTACATTACCGAGCCCTAATAGCATAGCCGCAGGTATGAGGTACACAAAACTGGGCATCGTTTGCATTGTATCAAGTATTGGCCTCACAATGGAATCAAGTCTGTCACTGGAAGATACCAGTACTCCTGTAGGGAATCCTATGATAATTGAAATAATTACCGATGCAATGATTATGGCAAGGGTAGTATTCATCAGATCCCAAAGTCCCATGGCTCCTATCGAGAATACCAACAAAGAATATAATATTGCTCTTCCGATTTTTTTACTCATTCTCCATGTAAGAACAAAGATTATTGTAATCAGCAGCCACCATGGAATCCTTTCAACTACATATCCTATACTGTTTAAAAAGACCCTCAACCCATTTGTTATGGAACTAAAGAATGCATCCCACTCTGTTATAAGATAGTCTATAAATCGATCAATGGGATCGCTGATATTAAGCTTGATACCTGACGGAAAATCAATTAACCAATCCGGCATAGATCCACCTCTATTACTGACTAAGCTTGTTTCTAACAAGCTCAGCTTTATCTTCTGGCAACCACTGGTCTATGAGTTCATCATGCTCCTTTAAAAACCATTTCGCGGCCTCTTCCATTGATGCGTTATTATCTTCAATATATGCGAGAGCTTCGGCAGTAAGAGCACTGCTTGTTCGGTACTTTCTTAAGAATTCAACAAAATCAGGTGCCTTTTCATAGAATTCATTGCTTACACAAATCGTAATATTCATTGAAGGACATTCAGTCTGACCTAAGGGATATAATTCCGGATCATATGGAGCATCCTCCAGAAGAACCAGGTCTAATTTACCTGTCAGCCATGTAGGATCCCAGTGATATGCCACAATAGGCTCACCTTTATTGTATGCGGCTGAAATTGCCGCAACAGAAGCAGCTTCAGATCCGGGATCAAAATAATTGTAGTTCTCATCTAATCCATAAAACTTATATTTATTACGCATTACGTTATCAATTTCCCATCCTGATATTGCACCGTATATACGGCCTTTGGCATTATCATCAGGGTCTTTAAAAACATGACTGTATTTTTTCAAATCTTCTACAGTTCTTAAGTCCGGAGCCATTGGCTCAATGCCTCTTTCCGGGTCTCCTTCAATTACGTATCTGGGAACGTAAAGGCCTTGCTTGTTATCATCAAAATTAACACCAAGTTCCCTGAACTTACCGGCTCTTACGTCATCGTAGTAGGTGGGAAGATTATCGACCCACACTTCCATATAAACATCCACATCACCTGAAATCAGCCCATTATAAGTTATAGGCGTGGTCCCCGGGATATCTTCGCCGGCAATGTTATAAGCAGCACCGCCGATATATGACGCAACGGCATTATGAAAACGTATACTATCCCATCCTGCATCGGCGAATACAGCTTTAATCTGTTTAGCATCACCCGAATCAGTGCCTCCACAAGCACTGAATAACAGCGCTATACTTAAACAGGCTATAAATAATAATGTTTTATTCTTCATTTCTTTCCTCCCAGAAAAATGATTTATTAATATATAACAATTCATAAAATCAGCTTATGTATTTGAAAATAGACTTCGCTGCACTGCAATCCGCCATATCTATTCTATTTTATAAGTTGGCGGTTTGTCAAGAAAAACACTTTGCTAAATAAAGACAAGAAAGGTGTAGATATAACATACCTACACCTTTCCTATACAAGAAAAAATAAAATATTAATGATTCTTAGGGATTTACAAACATTGTGACAGCATTTACTGCCGACTGGTCTCCAATAAAAATTATTCTGTCGTTTTCAGCCAGAACAGCATATGGACCGGGAGATAAAATCAGTTCTTTATTTCGTCGAATAGCTATAATGGTAGCGCCTGTCGCATGCCAGAAATTTAATTCACTGATACTTTTACCAATAACCGGTGAACCTTCGCCAACTTCGACTTCAAAATTTTTAAGAGGTTCAGTATTGGACCATTTCACTGATTTTCTTGTTATCATATTGGAGATACTGATTATCTCCTTACTAAGTCTGTTTTGCTCTTCAACAAGATCCTTAAGTTTCTGATGAAGGGATTGCGTACTCTCCCTGCCTTTAAAACGATTGATATATTCCTGGGCATTTTTTCTGGACAGAACAATAGCTCCGCTGCTTTGCTTTACTTCCACGACATTCATATCTGAAAGCAGTTTAAGCGATCTTCTGATCGTTTCCGGAGATACCCCATACTCGGAGGACATAATTGATCTGCCATAGATCTTACTATTCTCCTTAAATTCTCCCCGGGCAATCCTTGATGCAATATCAAGCGCAATTCTTAAATAAACCGGTGTCGCAACCTTTTCGCTCAATCAAAACTCACCCACAAAATTATTGTCAGCACTTTTATTGTACATAATGATGGGCTAAACAGTCAATGAATTCAAAGAGTACTTGAGCTCTCGAACCCTTTGTATCACAACTCCTTCTATATCACATGAAAGAATTGCTGATACACAAAAACAATATTAACGGCCAATTTTATATCGTTTATTTTTTACGCGGCTCTTTATTCTGAATTTTTTTATTCTTAAACTAAGCAAAACAGATTTTAGCCGCACCTTTTTAGGATCTTCCTGCTGTTTATATGGGCTGTTCAATTCCTTTACTATAAACCTGGCTATATTCGGGGCAGCATCCGGCAGTGTTTTAACATATTCATTATTATCGATATTTTGTTTATACTGCTCTAAAATATTTGTATTTAAAACTTCATTTATCACTGCGTTAAATTCATTTTTATTCCTGACAAACCAACCCATTTTATTATTAACGCAAAAATCAATATTGCCCTTTTCGTGAAGAGCGGCACAATGGGTGAATATCGTCGGCACTTTTTTGACAAGCACTTCGAAGGTCGTGGAGGCTCCTCCCTTTGCCATGGCAATATCAGAAACCTCCAGAAGCTCATGCATATTGTCTACGAATCCTAAAACCGCTAAGTGAGTTTCGGAATCAACAACAGATTTCAAATTGTTCAATTCATTGCACAAATCTTTGTTTTTCCCGCAGACAGCAATAATATTGAAGGGGAAATTACTTTCATACAATTCCTTAATATACTCCGAAGTATCCCCTATGCCCTGACCGCCCGACGTTGCCAGAAGGGTTTTTCGCGAGGGATCAAGGCCAAGTTCATTCAGTATTTCTTCCCTTGTCCTCGTTATTTTTGCAAAAAATTTCTTATTAAGAGGAAACGGCAATACTATTACTTTGTCTCTCGGTTCCCCCTGCTTAATCAGATATTCTTTTGCTTCCTCGGTAGATACTATGACAGCCTCAATCCTTGGATTTACCCAAAGATTATGGCCCCTGACAGGATCAGTCATATAGCTGAAAACCTTATAAGGCAAATTGTATCTGTCTCTTGCGAACAAAGCTACTGTACTGCAAAAAAAATGTGTTGAAAACACAATATCCGGCTTGTAATTCAAAATGTACTTTATTCCTTTATGGACGAATTGTTGAAAAAAAAACCTCATTACGGTATTTGAACGCGTAAGATAGTTAAAGGAATCCAGAAGTACATTCAAATTTGTTGTAATCTCCGGCCTGGCTAAAGCCCAATCCCAAAAACCTTTTATGATCTTATCGTCCCATTTGGCACCGGCTTCTCTGGCAAAATCAATTACATCAATCTGATACCTGCCGGGATACAGTTCTTCTATTGCATCCTTGATAGCAAGGGCGGGCATTTTATGCCCACCTCCCGCTTCAACCATAGGTATTAAAATCTTTTTCAAAAAATCAGCTCCAAAATGCTATTCTCTGTTTTCGTTAAAGATGATATTGACAGTTTTCATAGGCGATACTGTCGAAATCGCATGCTTATATACCAATTGCTGCTTTCCCTCACTGTCCAGGACCACGGTAAAATTATCAAACCCTTTGACCATACCTCTTAACTGAAAACCATTCGTAAGATAAACTGTAACTGGTACGTGTTCTTTTCTTACCTGATTAAGAAAAACATCCTGGAGATTAATATTTTTATTCATCTCTTTCTCCTCCTGCCTAAATACAAATGATATGAACTGAACTCATCGTCTCGCCCTAATTTTACTAAATTAATATTCATTATTCAAGTTATCCGCCAAAAATTTTAAAATTGCCCAAGTATTAGCATTACTGTTTTCTATCCATACCAGTCCTTCTGTCTTGTTAAACCATGTTATTTGGCGCTTTGCAAGGTGCCGGGTGTTTGTTTTCATCCTTTCTGTTGCCTCGCTTAAACTGCACCTGCCCTCAATCGCAGCGATTATTTCTTTATATCCTATCCCCTGCAATGACACAAGTTCAGGAGAATACCCCCGGCTAAGCAGCCCTTTCACCTCATCATAAAGCCCCTTTTCCATCATTTTATCCACTCTCTGGTCAATTCGCCGATACAGTTCTTTGCGTTCAACCTGCAATCCGTATACCAGGAACTTATATGGCGGAGGATTATTTCTTGAAACTTCCTTGTGTTCTGAAATTGGTTTCCCTGTAGTTTCATAGACCTCCAATGCCCTTATAACTCTCTTGACATTATTGGGATGTATTATTTCCGCGCTTTTGGGATCCACTTTCTTAAGATACTCATATAAAACTAAAGGCCCCTGCTCTTCAGACAGTTTTCTCAGCTTCTCGCGGTATTCCCAATTAGAGATAGTTTCCGAAAAAGTTATATTATATACCAGTGAATTGATATACAGACCTGTACCTCCTGCAACTATCGGGGTTTTGCCTCTTTTTATGATATCATCTATACAGGCAAGCGCATCCTCTTTGAATTGGGCAACACTGTATTCCTCATCAGGGTCAACTATATCTATAAGATGATGGGGTATTCCCCGCCTCTCATCAATTGTAGGCTTGGCAGTCCCTATATCCATCCCGCGGTAAATCTGCATGGAATCGGCCGATATTATTTCTCCGTCTATCATAAGTGCCAATTCGACGGCTAAGTCGGTTTTACCTGAAGCCGTCGGCCCGGCAATAACCATCACTTTATCCATAGTAACCTTTCCCGGATTATACTATCCTTTTAAACCTTTTCTCAAATTCTTTCTTTTCCATTGTTAATATTACCGGTCTTCCATGAACGCAAGTATATGGATTTTCCAAAGTACATAAACTTTCTAAAAGGCCTCTGATCTCTTCCTTAGAAAGAGGCCTGTTGGCTTTTAACGCTCCTTTGCAGGAAATCATATAAAGCGCTTCATCACTTATGTCACTTTGGTCTGATCCGGTTTGAATCCAGCGATCCAAAATTTCATGGAAGTCGCCGGTACTAAAACCGCTCTCGTAAAAATCAGGTATACTTCTGATAATTACAGTATTTGAACCAAAGGCCTCTATCTCAAATCCCACGCTTTGAAACGCAGATTGTTTTTCCATAACAAAATCATATTCAGTTGCAGTAAGCTTTATTATAAGCGGTTCCAGCAAAATCTGAGAGAAGGCTTCATTTTTTGCGCGTCTCTGCTTGATGGTCTCAAACCTTATTCTCTCATGAGCCGCATGCTGATCGATTATATAAAGATTGTTGCCGCTCTGTAAAAGTATATACGTATCAAAGACCTGCCCGATGATCGCCGCGTCAAGCAACTCCTTCACTGGCGCATTTTCGGTCGCCTGACCGGTTTTTTCAAAAGACACGGATTCTTCAACTGTCTTAGCTTTTTCAAAGACCTCGTTTTTTTCAATGTACATGGGTTTATTATCGTACTGTATCCCCGTTTCCTCCGGCAAATCATCATCCTTGGTTTCACTTAAGATTCTTTTTTCCGGCCTATCAAACAGGGTTGATTGTTTTGGTAATACTGAAAATGCAGCTGGCGGTATTTTTTTGTTAATACCGGACTCAATCGGCGGGATACTTACCGGTGTATCATGTTTTTCTTCCGCTTCATCGATTTTCGGCTCAAACTCTCTTATTCCAGATTCTTTAAGAAGGGTACTCTTTACTCCGTGATAAACTGTATTGTAAACAGCATTTTCATCTGCAAAACGCACTTCCAGTTTTTGCGGATGCACGTTAACATCATAGCTTTCGGTCGGGCATTGCAGTTTAAGAACGCAGAACGGGAACCTGTTTTGCATGAGCATGGTCTTGTAGGCATCCTCCAGAGCCTTTGTTATAACCTTACATTTAATATATCTTCCGTTAAGGAATACCGACTGATTATTTCTGTTTCCCCTGGCTATTTCAGGCTTTCCTACATAACCCTCCAGGATAAATCCCTCGTGTTTATAGCTGACCGGAAGCACTGATTTGGCTGTGTCTTTGCCGAAAATACTGTAAATAACACTCAATAAATCATGATTTCCGGGTGTATGTAACTGTGTCTGATTATTCTGAATAAACTTAAAGGATATTCCGGGGTTGGCAAGAGCCAGGCGTTGTATTATATCGTATACATAACCGGCTTCTGTGCTGTCTTTTTTTAAAAACTTGTATCTGGCCGGAGTATTATAAAAAAGGTTCCTGACTATAAAAGTCGTACCTTTGGGACTTCCTGCCTGATTAACAGATGTGATCCGGCCGCCTTCCAATTTCAGCGTCGTACCGGTCAATGCATCCTCTGTTTTTGACGTTACCTCCAATTGGGATACAGAGGCTATGGAAGCAAGCGCTTCTCCCCGAAACCCCAGAGTCGACAGTTTATCCAAGTCTTCGATCCGTCTTAATTTGCTGGTAGCATGCCGTTCAAAAGCCAGTTCCAGATCGTCTCTTTCTATTCCGCTCCCGTTATCGGTCACACGAATATATGATATTCCGCCGTTCCTGATTTCTACGGTGATCTGGGTAGCTCCGGCATCGATGGAGTTTTCAACCATTTCCTTAACGACTGAAGCAGGGCGTTCTATAACTTCGCCTGCCGCTATTTGATTGGCAGTTTTTTCATCCAGAATAACGATTTTACTCATAAAGTTCTCCTATGGTTCGTATAATAGATTCTTCGCTGACGCTCAGAATGACAAGTGGGAAACACCCAGATTACAGCCTTTTATGTCATCCTGAGCGGAGAACAGCGGAGCCGAAGGATCTTTTATGTCAGTATGTAAGACTCTTCGCTTTGCTCAGAGTGACAGTTGGGGTAAGATTCTTCGCTGACGCTCAGAATGACAGGGACAGGGCGCTCAGAGTGACATTGCGGGAATGCTCAGAGCGACCGTTTACTTAAGCTTTTGCTGCAGGCTGTACAGCTTGTTGAGCGCATCCAGCGGAGTCAATAATGACGGATCAATCATCTTAAGCTCGTCTATAACTTCTCTTTCCGCCTTTGTAAGAGTACTTGAAGTAAACAGATCCAGCTGGCCGTCAACGGGTTTTTGTTTTTTCTTTCTTGATGTTTGGTTTATATCAGCTTCATCCAGCTCTTCCAAAATCATTTTTGCCCGTTCGATCACATTAGCCGGTATCCCGGCAAGCCCTGCCACTTCAACGCCGTAGCTTTTGTCTGCTCCTCCCCGCATTAGCTTTCTTAAGAATATAATATCGTTTCCTTTTTTACGCACCGACACACAATAATTCTTTATTCCGTGAAGCTTCTCCTCAAGTTCGGTAAGTTCGTGATAATGCGTGGCAAAAAGCGTCCTGCATCCTAATTTTGCTTTGTCATTTATGTATTCTATGACAGCCCATGCTATGCTGAGTCCGTCATAAGTGCTGGTTCCACGCCCTATCTCATCCAGGATCAACAGGCTTCTGGGTGTGGCATTCTCAAGGATATTAGCCACCTCCGTCATTTCCACCATAAATGTACTTTGACCTGACGCCAGATCATCGGATGCCCCTATTCTTGTAAAGATCCTGTCCACCAGCCCTATTCTGGCATATTCAGCCGGTACGAAGCAACCGGCCTGTGCCATTAAGGTAATCAGGGCAACCTGCCTCATGTATGTGGATTTGCCTGCCATATTGGGACCTGTTATTATACTGATCCTGTTTTCATCATTATCAAGCCAGGTATCGTTAGGTACAAACTGAGCGTCTTCAAGCATCTTCTCTACCACTGGATGCCGACCGTTTTTTATCTCGATGATTCCTCCCTCATAAACCACCGGCCGTACATATTGATTGCGGTCGGCAACATCAGCATAGGAGCAAAGAGAATCAAGGACCGATAAACAGTCAGCTGTGGTTTTAAGTCTTTTAACATGTCGGGAAACAGTATCCCGCACCTGACAGAAAAGCTCATATTCCCTTTGGACGACCTTTGATTCGGCTCCCAGGATCTTACCCTCCAGGTCCTTAAGCTTGTCCATGGTATAACGCTCACAATTTACTAATGTCTGCTTTCTCACATAATCATCCGGTACCTGCCCGATATTCGCCTTGGTTACCTCTATGTAATAGCCAAAATTATCGTTATATCGTATTTTTAGGCTCTTGATCCCCGTTCTTTCCCGTTCCTGGGCTTCAAGCTCGGAAATCCACGCCTTTCCCTCTGTGGAGGCGTGTCTGTATTCATCAACCAATTGGTCGTAACCATCTTTGATTATTCCGCCTTCCTTGACCGACAGAGGGGGGTCCTCATTAATGGCAGCATCAATCAGCGCACATATGTCTTCCAACAGATCAAGTCTCTCATACAGCTGCCGGTTATAATCCGCCTTAAGGTCTTTTATAAGTTCTTTTATGTACGGAAGCTTCGACAATGAGGAGTTTATCGCCAAAAGATCCCTGGCGTTAACAGTACCGAAAACCAGTTTTGAAGTCAGCCTCTCAATGTCATAGACACCTCTTAAGAGCTCCATCAGTTCATTTCTGACCATGAAGCTTTCTTTCAACTCGGCAACCGCATCCAGTCTTAAGTTTATCTCGTCAACATCCAAAAGCGGCTGTTCGATCCACTGTCTTAACTTTCTGCCTCCCATTGAAGTGGAGGTTTTGTCCAATACCCATAAAAGAGAACCTTTTTTCTTCGAATCCCTCATGGTTTCAGTGATCTCGAGACTTCTTCGGGATGCGCTGTCCAACATCATGTATTGCTCGATTTTATATATCTTGACCTTTTCGATATGCTTCAAATCCACCTTCTGGGTTGATTCAAGATACGATATAAGGGCTCCCGACGCGCACTGGGCCAGATCAAGATTATTAAACGGATTTTCGTTGAAAATTTCTATAAGCTTGTCCTGGCTGTTTTTTAGCGAAAACATCTCTCCGTCGATTATTGAAGGCTCTATTTTCAGGTATTCCCCGAAGTATGACTTATATTCAGGTTTCGTGGTAAGCGCCTCATTTGCAATGATTTCCGAGGGTTTATACTTGGAAATCTCATCTATGAGCTTTTTCATGGAACTGCCCCAGGTAATCTGGGTAGCATAAAACTCACCGGTAGAAACGTCAACGACAGCTATCCCAAAATATATTTGCTGACAGTATACTGCCATCAAATAATTGTTTTTTTTCTCTTCCAGCATCGCAGGGTCGATTACGGTACCGGGCGTTATGACCCTGGAAACGTCTCTTTTTACAATACCTTTGGCAGTCGCCGGATCTTCCAGCTGGTCGCAAATGGCAACTTTATAGCCTTTTGCTATAAGGCGGGATATGTACGTATGGGCCGCATGATAGGGAACTCCGCACATCGGGGCCCGCTCGTCAAGGCCACAGTCTCTTCCGGTAAGTGTGATCTCAAGTTCCCTGGATGCAAGCTCGGCATCAGAAAAGAACATTTCATAAAAGTCTCCCAGCCTGAAAAACAGGATACAGTCCTTGTACCGTTCTTTTATATCCATATACTGCTGCATCATAGGAGTAAGTTTAGCCAAGCTTCTTTCCTCCCCTTCCTTCGAGCCAGAAAGCTCCGGCACGAATTATGTCTACATAAACAGTGTCGCCCTTTTCCACATTATCTGCCTTGAAATTGACCAGGCGGTTGGAGCGGGTACGCCCGCTGAACATCTCCGGATTATTCTTGCTTGGCCCGTCAACCAATACTTCCACAGTTTTTCCTTCAAATTTCTTGGCCAATTCTGTGGCAATTTCAGTCTGAAGGTCCACCAGCCTTTTGAACCGTGCGCTGATAACCTCCGAAGGGATATCTTGCTCAAGCTTTGCCGCAGGAGTGCCTTTTCTGGGCGAATAGATGAACATGAATGCCGCGTCAAAACCTACTTTCCTGACTACGTCCAGAGTATCTTCAAAGTCCTCATCGGTCTCTCCGGGAAATCCAACAATGATGTCAGTGGTAAGGGCAATATCAGGAACGGCTCTTTTGATTTTGGACACTAACTCCAAATAATGTTCCTTTGTATATTTCCTGTTCATCTTTTCCAGTATTCGGGTACTGCCGGACTGGAACGGCAGATGCAAATGGTTGCATACTTTTTTGCAGGCTTTCATAGCCTCGATAAGACTATCTGAAAGATCTTTCGGATGAGATGTCATGAACCTGACCCTCTCGATCCCGTCAATATCTTCAATAGCGTAAAGGAGCTTTGCAAACAGATCTTTTTCCCCGAGATCATTGCCGTAAGAATTGACATTCTGCCCCAGGAGAGTGACTTCCTTGCATCCGTCCTTTGCCAGGGCTTTGATCTCTGACAGAACATCATTGAAATCCCGACTTCTTTCCCTTCCTCTTACATAAGGTACGATGCAATAGGAACAGAAATTATTGCAGCCGAGAATAATGTTGACCCATGCTTTATGCTTGTCGGCGCGTTTTACCGGAAGTTCTTCAATAACTCTGTCTACTTTTTCCCAAATCTCAAAGACCCGCCTCTTTTTCGTCATATAACGATAAAGAAGCTCAGGGAATGTGTGAATGTTATGAGTTCCGAATACGATTTTTACATTATGGTATGATTTTTTTATTTTCTCCACCACATGGGGCTGCTGCATCATGCATCCGCAGGCAACGATAATGGATCCGTTTTCTTCGCACTCTCCCGAAAGTCTTCCTATATGCCCGTATATACGTTCTTCGGCATTTTCCCTGACACAGCAGGTCACAAAAACAATTATATCTGCGGGCTTGTCATTTGAGACCTCTTCAAATCCCATATCGGTGAGCATTCCGGCTATGGTTTCGGCATCCCGCTCATTCATTTGACATCCGAAAACATCAATCTTAAATTTTCTGGTTTTTCCTGTTTCCAGCGTATAAGCAGTATTTTGATTTCTTACCTGCTCCACCCATTCAGAGAACTCGGGAGCATTTTCTACGCCCATTCCTCCCTGCGGTTTTTTCAGTCTGAAACTTTCCTGCCCGTTATTTTTCTTTATATCCAAGTTCAAAACCCTTTCTGAAACTGCCAGTTTTAATTGCTTTTATAAATCTTCTTTGATTATCATAACAAAAACACGAAAAAATATAAAGCCGGATAAACACATCATAAAATAGCATTATCCAAAAAAAGCACCGCTTAAAAAGCAGTGCCTTTTCGATCGCTTATTATTCCACTTTTTACTGCCTTCTTCTTCCGAATAGTCTTAATATGGTCAGGAACAGATTAATGAAATCCAAATACAAGGCTAATGCGCCTAAAATACCAAGATTCCTCCTGAGAGCCATATCGCCTTCTGTTCCAAAATAGAAGGATTTTAATTTTTGCATATCATATGCTGTCAGGCCAAGGAATACTACCAGGCTTAAAATACTGATAAACCATTCCATTCTGCTGCTTCCTATGAAGATATTTACCAGTGAAAGCACCAAAATGCCTATCAATCCCATCATCAGTATTGTGCGGAATTGTGTTAAATCGGCTTTTGTAACGTAACCATATACGCACATTATGCCAAAAGTAATCGCTGTAATGCCAAATGCGGTTACTACAGAGCCTCCTGTATAAGCTAACAGTATGATGGAAAAGGTTACCCCGTTCAATACCGCATAACCAAAAAACAATCCCAGTGCAGCACCGTAACTCAGCCTGGCAATACGGGCAGACAATATTGAAACCAGCACCAGCTCACCGATAAATATTCCAAATATTGTGAGAATATTTGATGCAAGTGCATTAAACAGAATCTCATTACTCAAAACAAGATATGAAGTTCCTGCTGTAACCAAAAGCCCGACGAACATCCAGCCGAAAACTTTTGATATAAAAGCATTCATGCCTTTTACAGAAGCGTATTCTTCTTCAAATGTTCCATAATTTCTGTAATTCTCGTACATACTTTTCACCTCCGTTGTTAAATTATTATGCTTTATATTGATTATACCCCGAAATCAAGCAAAAGTAAAATTTCGGCATTTCTATCGATACAACAGATATTATTGTCTGTTTTAAGTTTAATTTTACTGCGATATAATTTTGTTAGAGGTGGAAATATGTTCAAAATAGGTGAATTTTCCAGGCTGACACAGGTATCTGTCAGAATGCTGAGGTATTATGACGAAATGGGATTACTGAAACCGGCAACCATGCCACTTTATTTTATTTCATGTCCTCAGTTTAATGGCACTAAATCTTTAGGAAACCGATAATGAGCTATTATGGGTGAGTAATTCTCATGCCAGTAAAGAAGCATATCGTTTTCCTGAGTGTAGGGACCGCAATTATGGATAATATACGGTACCCCGTATTCGTTCCGTTTATCCGATACGACAGCGATATGTTCCAATGGATCGTCGAAAACGACAATATCGCCGCCTTGCCATTCCTTAAGATTTTCGACATCCATAGGAATGATCTCGGTCGTAAGTATCGTTGCGAAACGGTCAAAAAATACCCGAAGATTCTTTACTCGACGAAAATCTATATTGGGGTCAGGACGCCCCTGGACCCTCGGATACAGTTCGGTATTTCTGCGGATATCTTCATCTATCATATCTTTCAGCATATATCCGGCGTTTTTGAAAGCCCGCCAGATAACATCGGTACACACGCCTTCGTTATCCGGCGGATAGCCGCCGTCATAATAACCGTCGGTATACCGGGGCTTGTTTTCCATATCCTTGTGGGCACCTTCCAGAATATCGTCCAAATCATTGATCCCGTCTCCGTCTTTGTCAGAAGTGCAGATGATGCGTTCAATAATAAGCTGTTCTTCAGGTTCAGGCTCAGGATCTGGTAGAAGACCGGCAATAGGGTCACCAGGTTGATTCCCGCTTTCTGTTTCTTCAAACTGATACCCAAAGCGGGAACAACCGGATAATCCGATAAAGACAATTACGAAAACAACAGCTGATATTAGTAAAATGCAGAATATTTTTTTCATAAAACTTTAAATACACCTTTATAACAAAAGTTTATTTCTTCTGGCATTCCGGACAATAGTATATGCTTCCGCCCATATATGCTTCTTTAATGATATTGCTTCCGCACTTTTGAGATGGTTTGTCAACTGTATTCCTGCCGGCTTTTATTTTATAGCCTCCGAAACATCCGAACAAGTCTCTTTCGGTATCCCGTCCGCCCTTTGATGCCATTTCAGTCAATGTCCCTATTATTGAATCAAAAAGGACTTTCTTTTCGGTCTCTGTAAGGGTATTTATCAAACCTCCGTAACTTACTGCTTTGTCTATGGTCTTGCTGTTTAATAATCCATGGTATTTTTGAGGGTCTCCATGATACCAGGCAAATTTGTGGGGAGTATGCGCGGCTGTTACATTCATAATTTTTTTACCGGCAAGGGTTTCGTTGATTTGCTGCGCCAGGACATATGCTTCCGGAAGCTCTATCATAACTTATCCTCCAAATTATTAATCGGATAAGAACAGGTAAATATATGTTACTAAAATATTCCTGCCCTACGGATAATTATATACTATATTTCTGACACATGGACATCATGCTTTTAAGAGTTCCAAAATATTTTTCTTGTATTCCGAAAACCTGGAGGTCAAAATCATCTCTCTTTTTCTGGGCCGCTCAAAATCTATTCTTACTTCGCCGATCACTGTCCCCGGTCTGTCGCTCATAACCACTACCTTATCGGAAAGATAGATGGCCTCGTCTATGTCATGGGTAACAAAAAGGACCGTTTTCTTATGTTTTTCCCAGACCGATATAAGCCAGTCCTGCATCTGCATCCGGGTGATCTCATCCAGGGCCGCAAAGGGTTCGTCCAAAAGCATTATTTCGCCATCCATCAGATATGTCCTCAATAAAGCTGCTCTTTGCCTCATACCGCCCGACAGCTGCCGGGGTTTATAGTTTTCAAATCCTGCAAGGCCAAATTCTGAAATAAGCGGCTGGATTTCATTCCTTGCCTTTTTTAAATCGCCTTTTTTTATTTCTATAGGAAGCAGCACATTGGACAGAAGGGACCGCCATGGCATAAGGCAGTCCTTCTGCAGCATGTAACAAACCGGGATCCTCTTGTATTTGGGATTATCATTCCCTAAATATATATCGCCTTCATAATCCTGCTCCAAGCCGGCTATAAGCTTTAAGAGCGTGCTTTTCCCGCACCCGCTGGGCCCCAGTATCGATACGAATTCATTGCCCTCTACCTCCAGATTTACATCCTGCAAAACTCCCAGGCCGGTGCCGTCATCATCAGGCCCTGTATAAACCATATTCAATTCTTTGATTCTTATACTGTTATCCATAACACCTTTCAAGTTTTCCGTTCAATCAATAAATTCGTTGGTATAAGCTTTGGTCACATCTATTTTCTTGTCTATAAAGCCATTTTCGTACATCCAGTCAGTATAGCGCTGCCATACCTCTGTATTTTGCAAACCCCATACCGCAGCATCGTCCCGGTATTTTTCGGCCAGGAACTTCTGGCTTTCCTTTACCAGTTCCTGATTAACTTCAGGCACAGCTTTAACAAATATATCAGCGGCATCTTCAGGATTTTCAATAGCGTATTCATAGCCTTTTTTCACGGCTTTCATAAAGGCTTCCACCAGGTCTTTATTTTCTTTTAAGACAGTTTCATTGGTGATGATGACAGGTGTGTAATAGTCAAATACCGGCGCCTCTTTTCCCAAATCAATATAATTCAGTTCAATGCCTTTAAGTTTGGCTTCAATACCTGCCCAGCCTTCGAATATCCAGGCAAAATCAATCTGGCCGCTGGCGCTGGCCTGGAAGAAATCCGCATCTCCTATGGTCATGATTTTAACCTTGGAAAAGTCGGCTCCCACCTGATCCATCAAATATTTTATGGTAGCCTCCTCCACCTCGGAACCCCAGCCACCGTACACCTTGCCTTCAAAATCTTTTGGTGTGAGGATGTTTTTCTCTTTCAATGAGGCAAAACCGGAGGTATTATGTTGGATAACAGCGGCTATGGAAACGATCGGCACATCGGCTGCCCGCGCATATGTTACGCTTTCCTGATAGCTTATACCGAACTGCGCTTTGCCTGATGCCACGATCGTATCGCTGGTTCCCTCCGATGGCTGTATTATTTCAACTTCCAGTCCCTGGTCCTTGAAATAGCCTTTCTCATTTGCCACATACAGGCCTGTATGGTTGGTATTCGGCGTCCAGTCCAGTACCACAGTCACCTTTTTCAGAGTTCCAGATTGAGATTTCGGTTTATTTGAACATGCAGTAATTGCGAAAATCATAACCGTTATCAATAATACAGGTATTAATTTATTTACAGTTTTCTTCATATACTTTCACCTTTCTCACACGTATTCAAAATTTTTCATGATCTTTTTTTCAATGATTTCGACCAGTTTATACAGAGCCAGGCTTAAGACAATAATTATAACTACATCCGCAAAAAGCACCGCTGTCTTGAAACTTGTCATGGCACGGGTCATATATATTCCGAGTCCTTCTTTAGCCCCTATCCATTCCGATATGACCGCCCCGGTAATACTGTAGGTAACAGCGATTTTAAGGCCGGAAAACAATCCCGGCAAAGCCTGGGGAATCCTGGCAAGCCTGAAGCTTTTCCATTTACCGGCGCCCATGACCTTAAGAATATTGTCCATATCCTCGTCCGGCTTTATCAAATCCTGGGTGAATGTGATACTTATCGGGAAAAAACACATAAGGACCACTATTATGACCTTTGGCAAAAACCCAAAGCCAAGCCATACGGCAAAAAGCGGAGCCAGAATAATGAGAGGAATGGTCTGGGTTATGACAAATACAGGATATAACGCCACCCTGACAGGTTTATAAAACCCCATCAAAAGCCCGAAAATTATTCCTGCCACAATTGCTATACCCAGTCCTGCAAGAGCCTCCCCCATTGTAACAAGGGTATGGGTCAATAAAAGGCTTCTTTCATCATACAGCGCCTTGAAAACCTTTATGGGGCTTGGCAGAATAAATGGCTGGATTTTTAATAAATCAACCGCCGCCTGCCACAGCAGCACAAATATGCCTATTATAACAACAGGAATGATACTTAAGCCAGGTTCTTTATATTTATTTTTTTGTCCGGTACTTTTTGATTTTTTCATCGATAGTTACACCTTCCGGTTTATAGTCGATCTTTACCATGGAAATCACTCTTGCGGCGCCTTCCCGGACACAAATATGCTGGGCTTTTTTGACAATTTCCAATAGCTCGTCCAGTTCACCTTCTATGGTTGTTTCCATTGGGCCGACCTCATAGGTTAATCCGCTGTCAGCAATCATAGCTATTACCTTGTCCACAACAGGATATACCAATTCATCGGGGACAACAGGAATAACCTGCAGACTTAAATTGACTTTTGACATTTTTATTCCCTCCGTTTATCTGGTGGGAATTCTGAGAGGACCGTAGCGATGTGAATGAGTCTTCGGATATTTTCCCGATCATGGAAAAATAAATGCCGCCCGGAGGCGGCCACATAAATCCTTCGACATTGTGCATTCCCTCCGCTGGTGCTAACCAGATCAGGTTCAATGGTCGGGATTAAACCAATCCCCTCTCAGCCGCTTCAGCGGCTCCCACATGCAATATATTATTTTAGAGTTATTCTACTTAATTAGCTTCAGGATGTCAAGGAAATTATTTCAATGTTTGAGACCTTTACCTGATCGGTTTTCGTATGGTGCGATCACAACAGGAACCGGATCGGCCAAAGTAATACTGTCCGCTTCTATAACAGTGTCAAAGCATAAAATATGAACTCCCGATTTATAAGCGTTATTAAGCTCAACTCCGAACTCAGGGTGTGTTCTGACATTGGGCGAAAATGAAGATACTCCTTTCATCTGGACAATGAATATAATATAGGCATAATAGCCTTCATTCACGGCCTTGATCAATTCTTTCATATGTTTTATGCCGCGCTCGGTAGGAGCATCCGGAAATAGGGCGATGCCATCCTCCTCCAAAGTAACGCCTTTAACCTCAACGAAAGCTTTATTATCACCGGTTTCAAGGTAAATATCAAATTTTGAATCAGAGAACTGCTTTTCAGTCTTGATATGTTTTGGTTTCCCTAAATCCGGGAACACTAATTTACCGTTTTGGAGATTTTCCAAAACAACTTTATTAGGCGCTAAACTGTCAATATTGACAAGTCTGTCCCCTTTTTCAACGGCAATAAGCGTATAACCCGTTTTTCTTTTCTCCTGATCCGATACTTCCAGGTAAACTTTTACTCCTTTAATCAAAAGTTCGCGGCATCTTCCTGTGTTCCGGACATGGGCTTTAACTGTTTGCCCGTTTATATCGCAAATAGCTATAAACCTGTTGGGACGCTCAATAAATATTGCGCTTACAATGTTTCTGTATCTCATTGAAATCCTCTGTATGATTAAAAAGTATGATTATATGATTTTAACATAATTAGCTTATATAATCTAATGTTTATATTTATCACTTTTATCCTGCCTGTTCTATTACGGAACAGAAATACAACAGGGCTGTTGGAAAACAGTTTCTTGGAAGAAAAAAGGGATAAATAAAAAAGGTGCTGCTTAAACAACACCTGCTTTTGGTGATTTCAATATCTTAAACCAGGATCGGTTCAATTTGTTTTCCATCAAGCGCATGTTCTATGGTAGGTACTATAAGACCGAATCTTGCCACAAGACTTGTGGGCTTTTTTTCCGGGTCGTCCTGGCCAAAAGGAACGAAATAAATATTCTTCGTATTAAGCAGGATCCCCAGGTTTTTTGCGCTGGCTGCCAGGCCATCATTGGTGGATATTGCTATTACAACAGGTCTCTGATTTCTAAGCTGTGCTTTTACAGCCATAGTAACCGGCGTGTCGGTTATACCGTTGGCAATCTTTCCTAAAGTATTTCCCGTGCAAGGAGCAACAAGTATCAAATCCAGCTCTTTTTTCGGACCGATTGGTTCCGCATCAGCGATGGTTTCAATGCATTCTTTTCCTGTAATCAGTTCAATACGTTTTTTAATATCTTCTGCCCGACCAAAACGTGAATTTATTGTAGCTACGTTGTTAGATAAAATCGGAGTTAGATCGGCTCCCAAAAAAACCAGCCGCTCAAATTCTATTATTGCGTCCTGGATTGTGCAAAACGAGCCTGTTATCGCTACTCCGATTTTCTTTTTGTTAACATTCATCTAGTATACACCCCCCTCTTCCTCAATAATGTTATAAACTGTACGACGAATGATATCACCCGCCGTTAAGGGTGCGATTTTCCCCGGAAGGCCAAGAGACCAAATGACCTTAAACCCAAGCTCTTCGGCTGCTTTAAAGTCTATGCCGCCGGGTTTTGACGCCAAGTCCAGCAAAAAGCAGCCGCTCCTTGTCTTTTCCAGTATTTCTCTCGTGATTACCAGCGAAGGTGCAGTATTTACTATAGCGTCCATATCCGAGACATAGCGCGCTAACTGGTGTATGGGAACAGGTTTGAGTCCCTGGGTCTCGATCCAGGCAATATCAGCGTACTTCCTTGCGGAGACCCATACATCGGTCCCGAAAGCATGGAGCATTTTTGAAAGGATTTTGCCTATCCTTCCATACCCGACTATCAATATCCTGCTGTCCATCAGTGTCATCGGAAGTTCCTGGATCAAAATATGTATGGCGCCCTCAGCGGTCGGAACTGCATTTAAGATCATGAGCTCTTCTCTTTCAACAATATCAACGTGCCTTATGTTCTTTGCCTCCAACTGCTTATTTACACTCTCCGGTATTTTACCTGCAATAAAAATTGAATTCTCCTCGATCTTTTCGATGACCTCACTGACCGTGGTCTTGTTTTTCGATAAAGGAGTTGAAATGAAACCATTCTCCGCTACGAACGGAATTCCTCCAATAATTACTTTGGCTCCGTCAAGAATAAAATCCAGTGGTGCATCTTTAACGGCCCATGGCTTTCCGCTTTTTTCAAAACCATATATTTCAACGTATTGATAATCCTTTTTTAATAGCTCCGCCAGGTAAACATTGCGCATATCTCCCCCTACTATTGCATATTTTATCCTGTGCACATAGCAACCCTCCCGCCCTGTAACTCAACATTATATTTTATGAATTGCCTTGTTATCTTGTGTATCAGGCAAGCACTTGTTTTACCCAGGGAACTATGAATCCATTGATTAATTATGACTTGGTTATTTTAAGCACGGATTTATCAAAATGTTTATTCTTGAACGGTACAGGCAATATGGGGACAACGAGAACTATAGTTGGAATTACCAAGCCTAATGTAATAGAAAAAATAAGCGAGCAAGCTATGCTCGGAAGAAGGCAGCAATAGTAAAAGAAAGAACAATAAACAGACATTGCCATATGCTTAAATAAGACATTTGTGGCAATGTCTAAAACTCCGACATATTTTAATTTTGTGATGTTCGATTACAGTGAAACGATGTTTAACGTAATCTTGCCTTTAATTCCTGAAAGCTTTCTAAAGCACTTTGTAAATTTTCAATAATCTCATCTGCAAGCACATCAGGTTCAGGAAGATTGTCAAGATCAGCGAGAGATTTATCCTTTATCCAAAAAATGTCGAGACTGGTTTTATCGCGAGCCAATATCTCTTCTACACTAAATTTACGCCAGCGACCTTCAGGGTTATCCTCCGACCATGTCTCTGTGCGTTCATATCGGTTTTGCGGATTGTAGCAGGAGATAAAATCCTCCAAATCGCGATCGGTCATGGGATTCTGCTTTAGTGTAAAATGAATATTCGTACGGAAGTCATAAATCCAAACAGCTTTTGTTTGCATTTCCGGACTTGCTGGACGCTTATCAAAAAATATTACATTAGCCTTTACACCCGGCTTATAAAAGATTCCCGTTGGTAATCTCAAGATTGTGTGTAAATCAGTGGTTTGCAGCAGTTTCTTCCTGACAACTTCCCCGGCTCCGCCCTCAAACAACACGTTATCCGGAACGACAACGGCTGCCTTTCCAGTGGATTTGAGGATTGTGTTTATATGCTGTACAAAATTAAGTTGCTTATTGGAAGTAGTTGTCCAAAAATCCTGCCGGTTATATACGAGATCTTCTTCCTCCTGTTCTCCTTCCTCATTTGTAAAAGTAATGGACGACTTCTTACCGAATGGGGGATTGGTCATAACATAGTCCACACGAATTCCCGGGTCATTAAGCAACGCATCACCTAACGTAACCGGTACATTGCCGTATATATCGCCAATATTATGTAGATAGAGATTCATAAGACACAACTTGAATGTGCTATCTACTAACTCATTACCATAAAACGTGCTATTTTTTAGAAACTCTTTCTGCTCTCGATCAAGAGGGTAGTTATTGGCAATATAATCATGTGCTGCTAAGAAGAATCCACCGCTACCACAGCAGGGGTCAGCGATGGTTTTCACTGGCTCAGGACGCAGGCACTTAACCATAGCGCGGATTAACGGCCTCGGGGTAAAGTATTGACCAGCTCCGCTCTTTACGTCCTCAGCATTTTTTTGCAGCAAGCCTTCATATATTTCTCCTTTGACATCAGAGGACATAGAAACCCATTTCTCATTATCTATCATTTGTACGATTCGATAGAGAATCGCTGCATTTCTGATTTTGTTGGTTGCACCCTTAAATATTTTCCCGAGTATGCCACCCTGCTCACCAAGCTTCTCTAAAGTAGCCTTATACTGTTGCTCCAACTCGGCACCCTTAAGCGTATTCATATCCTCCCATGTGTATCCTGCAGGGATGTTAGTCTCTTTATTATATGGCGGCTTTGAGTATTCATCTGACATCTTAAGAAAGATAAGGTAAGTCAGTTGTTCCAGATAATCTCCGTAGGATACGCCATCGTCCCGCAAAGGATTACACATTCCCCAAACCTTAGAAATTATTGCAGATGTATTTTCCTGATTCATAATCACAGCTTCCCTTCAAATGCTTGTTTTAATATGCTTTGCCGTAAGGCCTCTGCCTGTAGCAGGGCAGCGTCTACTGTATGTTCGATGTTATTGCAGACGGAAAGACGAGCCTCAAGTTCATATACAACTCGATCTTGTTCCGCTCTTGTGCAGAGCGGAAATGGATATGTACATAGTTTTTTACCGTTAATATTGGACTGGTTTACTCCGTCAGTTTTTACTCTATTGCCATAATTCTTTGCAATAAAGCTATTCATATAATAGTTTAGGTATTCTGGGTTTATACAATCAATCTGATTTAATCTAATGAGATACCCTGCGAATATCGCCTCTCGTTCACCTCGGAAGATTGCTGTTTTACCAACAAGTTCAGGACTATTTGTTCTATTGAAAAGGACAGTATTCGGTTTAAGGCGATATCTTTCAATCTCTTCAGTATCGTTTGAAAATACTAAATCAGACCAATCTATCTCTCCATTCTGTAAATTCCCCATACGGATAACTGGGACATCACCAACTTTCGAAGATTTCTTGGATGTGCCGTATTCGGGGCCACTAATAATGTCTCCAACACATACCCATTTCCATCCGTCGGGAAGCTCTGGAAGTGTCATAACTTCTTCCATCTGATAATGAGTCGCATTGTGACATTCTTCTTTTATTTTACAAACCTCTGCCCAGTAATCATCAAGTGAAATCTCTGGTTGTTCTTTTCTCCAACATTCTGTTAATTTACCTTCAAACGCCTCTTTCAGCACAGCCTGTCGATATACTTTCAACCGTTTCTTTGCGGCTTGGAGTTCGGCAACACTGGCATCAAGCTGAGAAAACAGTTCCTCAATCCGTGCAACAATACGTTCTTGCTCAGAAATGGATGGAACAACTAATTTTGCATTTTTCAGAATTTCCGGATTCAAATGTGGTGTGCCTGTACCCTTTTTTTTCGTATTTAACATAGTGTATAGGCTCTGTAAAAAATAGTACAAATAATCATTAGAACACCCTTTTGCCGATATAACTGCTAATGTTGATCCGACAGCTCCAGATATGGCTTTGCCGACCAAACCAGAACGGGAACCATCACATACTATAAGAATATCGCCATCATTGCAAAGCAAGCAGTCTTCTGGGTCAGCGTAACTATCAATAATTCTATTTTCAAAAGCTTTTATATCAACATAAGGTACATAACCATTTTTATTTACTTTTGACATTGTCTTAGGTTTTTTACCTTTTTTCATGTTCATAATAGAGCCCAAAGTAATAAGTTCCATATTATGCCACCAATTCTATATTCATTTCATGTAGTATGCTCTCATAGTTGTCACCAAAAACTTCGTAAAAGCGTCCCAATCCACCCTTTCGGTCAAAGGGACTAAGTTCAAGATCTCCCGGCTCTATGCTGAGAGAAGTTGCAATATGATCTCTAATAAGCCTCAGCCATTCCATCTGCTCATCCGTGAAATGGACAGCACCGGCATTGCGCTTCAATGTCCACTGCATGAAATTATAATTAACCTTGTCCGAAAACTTTGAGCTTTGAGCTTGATTGTTTGATAACTCTTTCCGATAAATAACCAAAGGAGGTTGGCGCAGTTGACTGTTCTCCAAAAAGAGGTTGCACAGCCGCAGGTGGTTATCCAACCTGACGGGCGCATTAATATACCCAAAAAAGAAGACGGCAGCGTCTGGACGCTGGAAGAACTTAGGGAGAAAATGAAGTGGAGCCGCTGGCCGATGTTCGATGAACTTGAGCCGCTTTTCCGCAGGTGGTGGGAACTGAGATACAAGAACCGGTTCCACCGCTACTGGACAGTTGAAGAGCTGGTGGAGATGAAAGAAATCCAGCAGTTTTTGGGGTTGGAGAGCAGTTAATTTAATGTAAGTATTACTTATGCCACGGACACTACTGAAGAATACACCAGTATTAAAAAAAACAGCTAACCAAACAGCAGAAATAATTGCCGGTGTAGTCCGGTGGAAAACAATTAAGTATCTTCGGTATTTAGCGTTGTTAGCTTATCCCGGTGAGAAGAACAGGAAGATGAGTTAAACCTTATTAACCCTAACGTTTTGCAATGTGGGGGTATTTTTTTGTTTGAAATAATTATGCAATAACGAACGAAAACGCTAGATGATTATTTGTTTGGCTTTTGCTTAAACAATAACTATAAAATGCGATATTATAAGGCATTTGAGATGATTCGCATTCTATCCTGACATTTCGTTATTAATATCAATTACGTTTTATACTTGACAAAATTGTTTACATGGTATATTATTCCTTTTAGGAGGTGTAGTAATATATGGAAGGTAATCAGATTATTATTAATATTCTTCAACAAATCCGAGATGAACTTTTATTACTAACTGTCCAATTAAAATCAGAAGCCCAGAATAGGTTTTTTAAGGATTTTTTAACTACAGACCAAAGGAAAGCAATTTATAATTCTTTTAATGGTGAAAGAGATGCTGCAGAGATTGCGAAAATAGCTGATTGTTCTTTGCGAAATGTTCAAATGTTTATTAAAGAATTAGAAGATAAAGATTTAATCGAAATAAGACGTGAAGGCAGGACAAAAATTCCAATGAGAGCAGTACACAAAATTGCTCTCTATTATGCTTTACAGGACTTAAATAATGAAGGAGGTATCACCAGTGAGTAATAATTCTAATGAGCAAATTGTTAACTTATTATCCGAATTAGTAAATTTGTACAAGCTGGTCAATAAACCAACTATAGTACAACGTTTGGAAGAAGAATTAGCTGACCCAAAACGAAAACAAATCTATGAATTATCTAATGGAGAAAGAAGTTCTAGGGAAATTGCTAAAATTGTCGGTGACGTAAGCTATAGTACAATTACGGTTTATTGGAAACAATGGGCACAAAAAGGGTTAATGACACCCGCGCAACGCGTAGGGCGCTACAAGCATACAGTAGATTTAAAGGAATATGGATTGGATTCATATGACCCTGAAAAGGAGTGATTTAATGAGTAAAGATTCTATCACACGTGAAGAATGGGAGCAGGTTGTTAATGATATAAAACATGTAAGAGCTTCTACGCAAAGCATGAATAGAATAATGGTATTAAATAATCGGAATATAATCGTTGCAGATATACTTGAGGCAATTGGCAATTCTCCTCTTCGTGCGGCCGCCCTCCATTTAACAAAAGAACTAATCACAGCCGCTGAACTATCATCAAAAATTGGTATAGACCCAAAACACTTGAGTAGGACAATAAAACCTCTACAAGAAAAAAGTTATATAGTTCCATATCGAGAAGGAAAACGAATTTTTTACAAGCGGGAAGAAAAAGTAGATTTAGTCGGATATGACAACATTGAGGAAATAAAAGTATTACTCGATAAATGGCGGGCTAAAGGCTGTGAGCAAGAACAATGAACTGGCATATTATTACAATTATTACATTGCTATCTTTTGCAATTTGTAATGCGCTATTATTAGTATATCCGTTAACTTTTGCGCGTTCAAAAATGAAAGTAGGTGTTAGGAAAACCCAATATTGCTTTTTGCTGGTTACGATTTTATTAATTCTTATCTTATTTATGGCTAACAAACAAAATATAACGTACATGTTAATAGGCGTGAATTTAACTACTATTTTAATAGTTATCTCCGGACTAATCATTTGCTTAGGTATTCTTTTTATTGTGTCTTCATTGCAGTTAATAAAAATAAATAACCGTGATATAGAATATTTGGAGAAACTACAACAATTAGTAGAGATTTCAATATTTAGCACACAAAATGTTAGGGAGCAGTTGCAAAGTTATATTAATAAACATGAAAACATTTTGAACGATTACGGTATAAAACACTTGCTAAATTTGTTTATTAGACAATACTCCGAAATGAATAGACCCCCGCTTGATTTAGGTCAATTCTTATTGAAAAGATGTTGGGAGACAATATATGATTGTAAACAATTTGTTCCTATCCCTTTTCCCCATATAAATATCTTATTTTCTCTCAGTGGAGCTGGCGTTGTAATAACTCTTTTACTTAGTCTAGTATCGCAGAATTGAATAGGTGTACACCCGCTTTCGGTTACCGTTACCGAATAATACGAAAAAACGGCTTCATCCAGCCGTCCTTACTGTGTTAACGATTTACAACTGTTCAGTTTACTCAACCAAATTGAATTACTATAAAGAACGGTAGCGAATCTAAATATAAGCGATTCCTAAATACTGAAAATTATATATCCAATAATCTCTCAAGATCTTGGGAGGAATTCGCAAAATAAGATTAAGGCAAAAAAGAAAGACTGTACTAAGTGTTTATCCTTATGTGCAGTCTTTTCTATCAGGCTACGCTTGAAAAATGCCGGTCCAGAATTTACTTGTATTTGTGTATCTAATGTTAATTCCCTTTATAAGGAGAGACTTTAGCCTAGTAACAATCATTAATATTTCTTAAAATATAAGATAATTCATGACATCAGGCGAAACGGGCCGGTCTCCCAGGACCACCATCCCTTTCTCGCCTTCTTTGAAGATCCAGTTGATTATATCCGAAATATCATTAATAGTTATACTGTCGATTCTCTTTAACACCTCTTCGGGATCGTGGACCCTGCCGGTTATGATTTTTGACTTGCCGATTGCCGTCATCAGGCCGGAAGTACTGTCCAGGCTTAAGCAATAGTTTCCTTTGAGTTGGTTTTTACTGCGCAATAACTCACTTTCGGTTATTCCGTATAAAACAAGGTTTTTTATTTCAGTGCCTATACATTCAATAACCGTATTCACTTTCTCTGGATTTGTGGCGGCATATATGGTAAACATGCCGCAATCCCTGAAGGATGTGGGAAAAGAATATATAGAATAAACCAGTCCCAGTTCTTCACGAATGCTCTGAAACAGCCTGGAACTCATCCCTCCGCCAATTATGTTATTCAGGGCCATTAAAGCGTACATACGGCGATCTTCCATTGGAAGGCCGCGGAATCCTATGCTTAAATGTGTCTGTTCTATTTCTTTCTTCCTGAAAAGGAAGCGTTCGGTAAGCGACGGGCGTTTATTCGAAATGCTGCAATAGCCAAGCGGCTTCCATGAGCCGAAGTATTTGTCAATAACATCAATCAAGTGTTCTTCTTCAAAATTCCCCACCACTGAGATCACACAGTTGTCAGGCACATAGAACAGCGACATATAATCAAGCAGATCTTCCCTGGTTATGCTTTCCAATGATTCGGCCGTTCCAAGGATCGGGAAGCCTAAAGGGCTCCCGTTCCACATTTCCTCACTCAATAAATCGTTGACTAGTTCTTCGGGATCATCTTCATACATGCTTATTTCTTCCAGGACAACTTTTTTCTCAGTCCCAATATGAACGGGGTTAAATACAGGATTTATCAACATATCGGATAAAATGTCCACGGCAATTTCAAGATCGCTGTTCAACGTTTTTGTATAAAAACATGTACAGTCTTTTCCGGTAAAAGCGTTTATTTCTCCACCGATCCTGTCTATCTCACAGGCAATATCCTTTGCCGTTCGTGTTTTTGTTCCCTTAAACACCATATGTTCAATGAAATGTGATATTCCATTGTTTATACGGGTTTCATACCTGGCTCCCGCGCCGATCCAAACCCCAAATGATACCGATTTAAGATGATCCAGCCTTTCATAAATTACGGTCAAATTGTTTTTCAATATGTACTCTTTATACAATACTTCTACCACCTTAATAGACGTTGATTATTAAAGATAAACCTATAATAATATTAAACAAAGTTTTAAACTTTGCAACATGTGACCGTAAATCCCGGTCTCAATATAATTAACGGCGGATAACCCGCCGTTTGACCCAGTATATCATAGTATATCATATGCTTTTATCAGTTCCCAAATGGTCTATACAAAACCAAAATCTCCCCGAAACTGCAGTGTATCCACACTGTTGACCAGCTCATTGATTATGCTCTTCAATATATTTCGTTTCTCAACCCGTCCGGTATACCTGCCATCCGTTAAATCCACTTCCCTGTATTGCTGCAGCACATATCTGCGGGCGCCCCGGACGGTCCGGCAAATATCGGCCAGATCCCGGTCAGACAACTGGGGAGTAAAGGTCGTGCGAAATTCATATTCGACCATATTCATCTTTAGGATATTTATGCTCTCAATCAAATTCCCGGTATCTACCTTCGAGCAGCATACCTTCCGATATTCGCAAAGAGGCGCTTTAATATCCATCGCCACATAATCCAGCAGCCTGTTTTTTATCAGCAAGCGCAAACACTCCGGATCAGTTCCGTTGGTATCCAGCTTTGTTTTGTAACCCATGCTCTTTACTGTTTCCAAAAATTCCGGAAGACCCTGCTGCAAAGTCGGCTCGCCTCCCGAAACGACAACGCCGTCCAAAAGTCCCCGCCGTTTTTTTAGGAAATCGATCACATAATCCTTATCCAACAGTTGATTACATGGGGATGTTCCTATTAACCGCCGATTATGGCAGTATCCGCAGTTCATATTGCAGCCCTGGGTAAACACAACCGCCGAGAGATTCCCCGGATAATCTATCATGGAGTTTTTCTGCAATCCCGCAATTTTCATGTTATATCCTTTATCCTGCCTGTTCATCAAGTACGAATTTTTTTCTTAAGAAGTATTCTTCTTTCTTTCCCTTGTTGTAATTATCCACAGGCCTTAAATATCCCACGACCCTGGACCAGACTTCCGTTTTCTCTCCGCAGGTGGGACATTCAAAATGTTCCCCCTGGATATACCCATGGGTATTGCATATTGAAAATGTGGGCGTAATAGATATATACGGCATCTTATATCTTTCAAATATCCGTTTTATGAGGTTTTTGCATACTTCCGCGTCTTTTATGCACTCTCCGAGGTACAGATGCTGTACAGTACCGCCGGTGTAAAGCGACTGTAGTTCATCCTGAAGATCCATACATTCGAAAATATCATCGGTAAATCCTACCGGCAGTTGTGTGGAATTGGTATAGTAAGGTATTTTATCACCTGCCGTTATAATATCGGGATATCTTTGTTTATCCAGTCTGGCAAGGCGATAGGAAGTCCCTTCGGCAGGTGTCGCTTCAAGATTGTAGAAGTTTCCGGTTTCCTTCTGGAAATCAATCATGATATCCCGCAGGTAATGCATGATCTCCACCGCAAACGCCTGGCCTTCGGGAGTGGTTATATCCTTGCCCATAAAATTTAAAATAGCCTCATTCATTCCTACTATGCCAATTGTAGAAAAATGATTATACCAATATGAACCTGTTCTCTGTTTGATGTTTCTCAGGTAATGCGTGCTATAAGGATAAAGCCCCTTTTCCGATTGTTGTTCAATAATTTTTCTTTTGATTTCGAGGGAGGTCTTTCCAATACTGGCCACTTGTATTAATCTTTGCTTGAACTCTTCTTTGGTAGAACTCAAATACCCGATTCTCGGCAAATTGATGGTAAAAACTCCGATGGAGCCGGTCAGAGGATTGCTGCCAAATAATCCTCCGCCTCTTTTCCGAAGTTCGCTTGTGTCAAGGCGCAATCTGCAGCACATTGAAACAGCGTCTTCGGGTGAAAGATCAGAATTAACATAGTTTGCAAAGTACGGGATACCATATTTGCATGTAATCATCATGAAGCCGTCTACTGCAGGACTGTCCCAATCAAAATCCTTTGTGATATTAATTGTAGGTATAGGAAATGTAAAAACTCTTCCTTTGGCATCGCCTTCCAGCATAACATCACAGAAAGCCTTATTGAATAAATCCATCTCAGCCTGGAAGTCTCCATATTTATCATTCGTATATTCTCCTCCGCATATTACAGGTTCGTCCTTGAGGGCTGAGGGAACCTTAATGTCGAAGGTCAGATTGGAAAAGGGGCATTGAAATCCAACTCTGGTGGGGACATTGATGTTGAAAACAAATTCCTGCAGACATTGCTTGACTTGTTGATAATCAAGATTATCATAGCGTATAAAAGGGGCGCAATAAGTGTCAAAACTTGACCATGCCTGCGCTCCTGCTGTTTCACCCTGAGTGGTGAATGTTGAATTGACAATCTGCCCTAAAAAGCTTCTCAAATGCTTTGCCGGTTTGCTTTCCACTTTACCGGACACACCTCCGAAGCCTTCAAGCAGAAGCTGCCTTAAATCCCAGCCTGCACAATAGGGGCCGAAAAAGCCCAAATCGTGAATATGGCAGTCACCGCTCAGATGAGCCTCACGGACTTCAGAGGGATAAATCTCATGAAGCCAATAGTTCTGAGTGAAAATTTCTCTTATGTAATTATTAAGTCCGTTTACACTCTTTTGTGAATTTGCGTTCTCTTGTATTTTCCAATCTTTATCGCCCAAATAGTTGCCGAACATGTCAATAGTGGCACCTATAAGAGCGTTGATCTCTCTTGCGTTTTTACGTTTGTCCCGGTACAGGATGTAAGCTTTGGCAGTTTTGGCATGACCGTTTTCAATAAGTACATATTCCACAAGATCCTGGATTTGTTCAACATCGGGTATTTTTCCTTCGTATTTTTCGTTTGCCAGCTCAACCACTTTATCACAAAGCCGCTGAGCAAGTGCAAAATCGTTTCCTCCGCAAGCTACTGCTGCTTTAAAGATAGCAGATGATATTTTTTCAGGTATAAATTTCTCAATACTTCCGTTTCTCTTACGTATCTTTTCAATCATACCTGACTGCCTCCTCTGTTTGTTGAACAACCAATATCTCGCCGTGAATTATATTATCATACACAATATATAGTGTCAATTTGAAATCATCAATTTTTTTGTGCAAAATGACGAAAATATGTAATACGAAGCGTTTGAAAGTTATACATATTACGACAAAAATCAATATTTTGTTGGGTTGTAATGACATAAACACAACATGTTGGTCAATATTGATATTGGTTAATATGCATATAATACGCTTATTCAGCCATTTTGAAAAATACAGATACTTTTTCGCCAAAATAAAATAAAGTTAGATTTTTTCCGACAATTATTATTCTAAAATAAAATTTGGTAAAATTGACTAATAGTACTTTAGTCCCGGTATAACCAGGAACACAGTACTATCCGATGACATGCAGCAATCTTGTTAGAAATCAGGAATTAAAACAGATAGGAATTAAATAGATTCCGGTTTATGCTTTAAGATAATCAAATAATCAACGAATCAAGAAGCCCCTGCTCCGCAAAGCTTAAATAGCGGTCTCCGGCGACTATTATGTGGTCAACCACATTTATGGATATTGGTTTCAAGGCCTGACAGATCCTGCGGGTCACATCAATATCTGCGTTGGATGCCTTCAGACTTCCTCCCGGATGATTATGGGCAAGGATTATACTGTTGGCCTTATGTCTTAAGGCTGTCTCAACCACAAGTCTGGGATATACAGGCGCTTCATTGATTGTTCCCTCATGTACCAGGGCGGCGTAATTCACCCGATTCTGGGAATTTAGACAAATAACATAAAAGCATTCATATATACGTCCCGCAAAAAGCGAAATGGCATAGTTTCCGGCAACTGCGGACGAATTGACAATGGGTCTTTCTCCCCATTTCTCTTTTAAGTATCGACGGGATAACGGCGCCACCAGTGAAATCAGTATGGCTGTATTCAGACTTACCTTGCAGCGCCTTTCTATATCCCTGGGATCGGCTTCAAGAAGATCGTGCAGGGTACCGAACTCTTTTATCATTCGATGAGCCAAAGCGTTGGTATCATGCTGCGGAATGCTGTAAAACAGGAGCAATTCAATGATTTCATGGTCTGAAAAATTATCAAGTCCTTCATCCATATACCTTTTCTTCATCCTGCTTCTGTGTCCTTTATGCACATTAATCCCGGACATTTTAACGCTCCTTGCTGATTTAATATTTCATGTATTTATTGTATATATTAACATATTATTACTATTATTGACAATATAACAGCGCAGATGTCACTCAAGACCTCTGCGCTGTTATATCTGACTTTCTATTTATGTCTCATTTAAAACTCCCTTTTTTCATATATCCTTATTGATAAAGCAGCGGAAACGAGCAATAACACGACAGAAACAGGCAACATAAAAACAGTAACTTTTTGAACAAAACTCTCAATCTTCACTGGGTCTGCTTTGACAAATGCTAATAGAGTACTTGATACACTTGCAATTATTACTGTCATTAATATGAATAACAATCGCCCCTTCTCCACACCGAATTTGAATAATATCGGATAATTAATGATCGAAAAAATCAAACCTGCCGACAACAACAATCCTGCCTGGTTTATTAAATCCAAAAAGTCAAAAGGCTGCTTTTCAATATAGCATTTTACTATAGTCGCAATGATATAAACTAATATAGCCGCAAATGCGCATAGTATGGAAAAAACGTATTTGCTCAGGACCATATCTTTTCTTGTATAAGGCATTGTTAAAGCATAATGATCCCATTTGCTTCTTTCATCCCATCCCATTCCGCTGATCGGCAACATGGACATAAAAATCACTGAAAAACCCGCAAAAAAGTATCCGCTTCCGGTAACTGCCATAATACAATATGCTAAAGCCAATAAAATCAGAAACTTACCCTGGTTCCATATGACTAACCATTCTTTAATTAACAGTGCTTTCATCTTTCCATACCCTCCTTGGCGAGAAAAATAATAATATCTTCAATACTTGCTCTGTCGACAGGCATTGATGAAGGGATCATTGAAGTATCAACCAGCGCTTCAATACAGTAATTATTTTTTCTTGCCCCATGAACCGCTTTAGGATCAATTGCCTCAAAATCGGCAGCGCTGCATTTTAATATCCCATACTTCTCCAGCAAAATATCCTTTTCTTCGCAGAACAAAAGCCTTCCTTTATGAAGAAATGCAATATAATCGCATAATTTTTCCAGGTCGCTTACGATATGTGAAGATATCAGGATAGAATGATCTTCCTGCCTTGTGTAGTCATATAAAATATTCAATACTTCGTCCCGGGCAATGGGATCAAGCCCGCTGGTAGCCTCGTCCAGGATCAATAGTTTCGCTTCATGTGACAACGCGACACAAATTGCCAATTTCATCTTCATGCCTCTTGAGAAATCCTTGAATGCCTTATTCTCCGGCAGAGACATTTTTTGTATATATGAATAAAACAGATCCTGATCCCACCTCTTATAGGTGTTTTTCATTACCAGATTAACATGTTTTACAGTGAAACTATCAGGAAAGTAAGCCTGGTCCAGCACAACACCTATATCTTCTTTCCTTTCTTTAAAATTTATAAGATTATCTCCTCCAAGAACCTCAATGCTTCCGCTGTCGCGTTTAATAGTATCTAATATCAGTTTAATAGTTGTGGTTTTTCCTGCGCCGTTTTCTCCTATCAAACCCATAATGCATCCTTTTGGCAATGTTAAACTGATATTATCCAGCTTAAAACCTTTGTAAGCTTTTGAAAGATTTTTTATTACCAGTGCATTCATGTACTACTCATTCTCCTTTATTATTATCTCAAACATTTCTATCAGTTCCGTATAGCTTATATTGCATAACGCCGCCAACTCGGATATTTTTTGCATATATTCCTCGATTTTCTTAAGATTTTCCTCACGTATCAGTTCAAAATTCTTTTCGGCGACAAAACAGCCTTTAGCAGGGACAGTATAGATGAAACCATCCCTTTCAAGTTCGTCATAAGCTCTTTTTGTTGTAATTACACTTATTCTTAAATCCTTTGCGAGATTCCTGATGGATGGCAACGCTTCGCCTTCCTTAAGCTTTCCCGATATGATTTGATTTTTTATCTGTGAATATATCTGATCATATATTGGCTGATCGCTTGCGTTTCTTATAATAATATCCAGTAATCTCACTCCATTTCATACTGTATATATACAGTATATACAGTATTAACAGTAATGTCAATATATATTATAAAAAAATTGAAATGCAATGACAGCATTTCTCCTAAGACAATCGAGTAGGAGGTAGGTGATTAATTCACCTACCGACCTCTCACACCACCTAGCCTACGGTCCCGTACTAGGCGGTTCCCAAGTTTACGCCGTTACGGTTTTGTAGTAATCCCAGAAAAAT
>Ga0134099_1000354_pt1 | contig 55357 bp, 48 predicted proteins | sample 10_taG_2_FD_105482 | JGI IMG/M metagenome (GOLD analysis project Ga0134099, IMG submission 105482) | Switchgrass degrading microbial communities from high solid loading bioreactors in New Hampshire, USA - 10_41_5_180_A2 metaG | ecosystem: Engineered > Bioreactor > Semi-continuous > Anaerobic >...
CATGCAGGGATAGGCACTTCCTTTCGACCAGAATTTTGTGTGGTAACTCAATTCTAATCGATGTGCCTTGTTCCTGCACTATTTTTTTCTCCGCGCTGTCCAATATGTATTGTAGTCCTACACATTCAGTCAAACAAAAATGTTTCTGGATATTGCCAAATCAGTACGAAAGTGGTAAAATAAGGCTTTGTCTCTATAAAAGCGAGGTGGGAAAATGATTGAGTTGCGGAACATCTGTAAAACGTTCAGGGTCGCAAAACGAAACGCAGGATTTGGCGAAGCGCTGAAAGCGCTTTTCAGAAAAGAATACACATATGTGCAGGCGCTTAAAAACGTTTCGTTTTCGATCGGCGACGGAGAAATGATCGGGTATATCGGGCCGAACGGCGCGGGCAAAAGCAGCACGATAAAAATAATGAGCGGCATATTGACTCCCGACAGCGGCGAATGCGTGATTAACGGGCTCACACCGTGGAAAAACCGGAAAGAGCATGTCCGACATATCGGGGTCGTTTTCGGGCAGCGCTCACAGCTCTGGTGGGATGTACCGGTTATTGATTCATTTGAACTCATTCGCGATATTTATAAAGTTGACGGGGCCAGATATAAAAGAAATCTGGACGAGCTTGTCGCCATGCTTGACCTTGCCGAGATCGTCAGAACACCGGCAAGGCAGCTTAGTCTTGGGCAGAGAATGAGGTGCGAGATCGCGGCATCCCTGCTGCACGATCCGGCGATACTGTTTCTCGACGAACCGACCATCGGTCTCGACGCCGTGTCTAAAATCGCTGTACGCACATTTATCAAACGGATTAACAAAGAGCGAAAGACAACGGTCATTCTCACCACGCACGACATGCAGGACATTGAAGCGCTCACCGAACGGATACTCCTTTTAGGCAGGGGGCAGATATTGCTCGATGGCAGCCTGTCCGATCTCAAGAAGAGAATTTCCGAGTACAAGACGATCACACTCGATTATATCTCCGGTTATTTTCAGGAAACCGAAGGCATATCACTGCAATCGAAAATCGACGGGCATGCGGTGTTCCGCATTGACACCAAAATGATTTCGGTTTCGGACGCCATTTCCCATCTGTCAAGATCTGCGGATATATCCGATATTTCGGTAGTCGGCGCGTCGGCTGAGGAAATGGTTGTTTCTCTGTATGAGGAGTTTAAAATATGAAGCAGTACCTGTCTCTGTTTCGGATTCGATTTACTAACAATCTTCAATACAGAGCCGCGGCTTATGCGGGGGTTGCGACGCAGTTCTTCTGGGGATTCATGGAGCTGCTGCTGTACCGTGCCTTCTATCGTTCGGACAGTGCGAACTTTCCGATGGATTTTGCTCAGCTCTCGTCATACATTTGGCTTCAGCAGGCATTTCTCACGCTTTTTATGGTATGGTACCTTGATTCCGAAATAATGCAGACTATCACAAACGGGAACATTGCATACGAATTGTCAAGGCCCATGGATCTGTATTCGATGTGGTTTATAAAAAACATTTCCGCAAGGCTTTCACGCGCCTTCTTACGTTGTGTTCCCGTTTTGCTTTTTGCAGCTTTTCTGCCGAAACCCTACAGTCTCTCATTGCCGCACGATTTTCCGGCATTTGCTCTCTTTCTTATCACCTCGGTTCTGGCGCTGTTTACAGTCGTATCATTTTGCATGCTGGTATATATCTCAACGTTCTATACTATGTCGCCTATTGGTATAAGGGTGGTGGCGTCATCTCTTATGGAGTTTTTGTCCGGCGCAATTATCCCTCTGCCGTTTTTACCGGATGGGATCAGACGGATAGTGGATTTAACACCGTTCGCGTCTATGCAGAATCTCCCCCTGCGTATTTACAGCGGAAATATAGCGGGAGCCGAAATGGTCAGGGGAATCCTGCTGCAGATTTTCTGGCTTTTGACCATGCTCCTTATAGGAAGGCTGTGGATGAAAAAAACACTGAAAAAAGTAGTCATCCAGGGCGGTTAAGAAAGGAGGATCTTATGCTATACGGCAAGTATTTCTCCATACACCTTAAAAGTCAAATGCAGTATAAGACTTCGTTTTTTCTCACTGTCGCCGGACAGTTTCTTACTTCTTTTTTCGCATTCCTCAGCATCTGCTTTTTGCTTGGACGTTTCAGGCAGGTCGACGGATTCACCTTTGCGGAGATCCTTCTCTGCTTTGCGGTCGTATTGATGGCATTCTCTCTTGCGGAATGCTTTGCCCGGGGATTCGACACCTTTTCTTCCGTAATCAGCAACGGAGAGTTCGATCGCATTCTGGTGCGCCCGCGAAATGAGATCTTCCAGGTGCTTGCGTCAAGAATCGAGTTTTCAAGGATCGGAAGGCTTGCACAGGCTATTATCGTTATTACATACGCTATTCCCGCAAGCGGCGTTAGCTGGACATTCGACAAGATAATTACACTTATCTTCATGCTGATATCCGGATGCGCCATATTCTCGGGACTGTTCCTGATCTACGCCTCATTCTGCTTTTTCACGACAGAGGGTCTTGAATTTATGAACATGTTTACCGACGGCGGCCGAGAGTTCGGCAGTTATCCTCTGTCGATCTATGGCGAAGGAGTATTGAAATTCTTTACCTATGTGATACCTACCGCTCTTTTTCAATACTATCCTTTTCTTTATCTGACAGGCCGAAGCGGCAATATTATATACATGTTTTTGCCTCTTGCCGGTATCCTTTTTCTCGTCCCCTGTTATTGCTTCTGGCGGTTCGGGCTGCGTCATTACAAATCGACGGGCTCCTGACCGGCGAAAGTGTGGAAAACCGCGTCGGCTGATGTTATAATCAGAATATAAACAACAATGCCTTCCGGCAAAAAAATTGAAAGGGAGGAACCTGAAATGATTGCGCTTAAAGAAATCCCGGGCTCCTATTATAACAAGATTGAAAACGGCGGAACCGTTGTCCGTGTGGACTATGCGGCCAGGTCCTATGACGAGAAAGACGAGACGCTTAAAAAGTACGCGTTCGTTTATCTTCCGCACGGTTATGATGAAAGCAGAAAGTATAATGTTTTCTACATGCTTCACGGCGGAGGAGGAGAAATGGAATATTTCTTCGGCGGAGAAGGCGGGTCAACCCGGTTCAAGAATCTAATGGACAACATGATCGCAAACGGGGATATGGATCCGCTGATCGTCGTAACACCGACTTATTATCCGATGGAGAGGTCCGACACCCAGGTACAAACCGCCGCCATATATACGGAAAAGTTTCATTATGAGCTCGTGAACGACCTTATACCCGCCGTTGAAGGCAAATACAGTACTTACGCGGAAACTACGGACAAGGAAGGTCTCAGGGCTTCCAGGGACCATCGGGCTTTCGGAGGCTTCTCTATGGGATCCGTCGCTTCATGGTATGCGTTTATTTATTGTCTTGACGAGTTCAGTTACTTTTTACCGATGAGCGGCGACTGCTGGGCTATGGGGCAATTGGGCGGCAGAACCCACGCGAAGGAAACGGCGGAGTATCTTGAAAACGCGCTCCAGAAATCGGGTTATGGTCCGAAGGACTTCTTCATTTACACACTGACCGGCAATAAAGATATCGCATATGAAAATCTGGACAGCCAGATAAAGGCGATGCAGCTGTATGCCCCGTCGTTTAAATTTATAACCGAGGAAAACCCCGAGGGCAATATTTGCTACCGTCTCCACCCGGACGGAGTCCATGACTATAATTATATCGAGCAATACATATATAACGCGCTTCCGACGTTCTGGAGCGGTGCTGAAATTTTCCCTTCTAAGTAAGCATCACCGGCCCTGATATTTGGCATCGGAGCGGTTTTATTCCGTTTATCAGCGCATATGGATTATCGTTGACATTGATCTGTTTTGTCTATATATTTATATCTGTATCGTGAGCAAAGGCGTTCACATAATACGAAGGTTATTTCCGTGTTTATATGGACGGATTATCTTTCGTATTATTACTGAACGCCTTTTTAGTTATATAAATGGTTAAAACCAGGATTGTCACTTACATGGGCATAACTAAAAAACCAGAGTATAAACCAATATGAATAAGTGGTTTTAGTTGGAAGGGATTTATATGAGTATCTGCGATAAGCTCCATGAGGAATGTGCCGTTTTCGGGGTGAGCACCTTCGGGGATGAGGCCGTCGGAATCACATATAACGGATTGCTGTCGCTGCAGCATCGCGGTCAGGAAGGTGCAGGAATTGCCGTAGCCCTGAACAATAAGCTTATATGCCGGAAAAACGTCGGCCTTGTAAGTGAAGTGTTTCCCGAATCAATTTTAAAGAAGCTGCCCGGGGGAAAGACCGCGGTGGGGCACACAAGGTACTCGACTACCGGCTCAAATACCGCGGAAAATGTCGGGCCTTTTGTCACAGAATATCTCACCGGGCGCATTGCCACAGCGCACAACGGCAATATTGTCAATGCGCTTGGGATAAGAAATAACCTAAAGGAGTTGGGTCTTAACTTCAATGCAACAAGCGACAGCGAAGTTGTATCTTCTCTCATCGCGTATTATATCACCCGTGAGCAGGATACGATCAGGGGCATCGTCAGGGCATGCGAATATCTGAACGGTGCGTTTTCTCTTGTGATAGCCACTGGCGACAATAAGCTCATAGCGGTGCGCGATCCCAACGGATACCGGCCCCTCTGTTTGGGCGTCGGCTCCCATGGAACGGCTGCGGCATCGGAAAGCTGCGCGCTTGAGGCCTGCGGATTCGACCTGATTGGCGATGTGCGTCCGGGTGAGGTGGTAGTTATAGAAAATGGCAAAATAACTCATCAGGAAGTCGCTCTTCATTCAAAGCAGGAAAACGCAGGTCTTTGCATTTTTGAATATGTGTATTTCTCACGGCCGGATTCTGTTATAGACGGACTCAGCGTTTATGAAGCGCGTTATAATATGGGAGTTGCTCTCGCGGAGGAATACCCTGTGGACGCCGATGTGGTATGCGGCGTGCCCGACTCTGGTCTGGAGGCGGCCATAGGATACAGCGCAAGAAGCGGAATTCCCCTCCTTCCCGGCTTTGTAAAGAACAGGTATATAGGCAGAAGCTTTATTTACCCGACACAGGATATGCGCGATAACGCCGTGAGGCTGAAGCTCAACACATTATCAGCCAACATCCGGGGAAAGCGGGTTGTGCTGGTAGACGATTCAATCGTGCGCGGCACCACCAGTGAAAAAATAGTGAAAAATCTTAAGAATGCGGGAGCAAAGGAAGTACATATGAGAATTTCCTCGCCGCCATTCCGCTATACATGCCATTACGGAACGGATATTGACAGCGAGGAAAATCTGATTGCAAACCGTATGACGCTGGACGAAATCTGCCGGAAAATAGGGGCAGACAGTCTTGGATATATAAGCGTGGAAGGACTTAAAAAGGCCTGCGGAAAATGTAAGCAGTCATTCTGTTCTGCCTGCTTCACCGGGCACATTAATAATTGTGAAGTTAAGAAGCAGGACCTGGAGGACTGATTTATTTAATTATATATTCTCCTTCTTCAAAGCATCGATAATGTTTTCCTTCTTCACTTTTGAGCCGGAGTACAGCATTGCCGAGCCAACTATGATAAAAACGGCAGCAACGGCGAACAGAATACTGGTCCAGGGCAATGTAAACTTATAATTGAAGCTGTTCATCATTTCTCTGTAGAGTAAAAACATTATGGCTATAGTCACCGGCATTCCGTAAAGCAGGGCCTTGAGTCCGTAGAATATACTTTCGTAATTTATCATCTTGCTAAAGCTTTTCGGAGTCATTCCAACCGATTTCAGCATAGCGAACTCCCTTTTCCGAAGCGCGATACTGGTTGAAATTGTGTTGAATATATTCGCGATGCAGATTGCCGTAATCAAAACAATAAAGCCATAGGTGAAGACCGACATAAGAATAATCATCTGTTCATTCTGCTGTCTGGATTGAAAAACATTATAAACATAGAAATCGTAAACCGGCATTTCTTCAATCGCGTACTGGGTTTTCATCGGATCCGAGCTTTTCAGCAAAACTGAAACGCTCAGATTATCGCTAACCTCTTCAGGCAGTATTCGTTTAAGCGTACTTTCCGAAACGATAATGCTTAAGCCGCCGGGCGGCGCGGGGCTGACCCCCATTGGCGCCTCATCCGTCAGTGCCGCAACTTCTATTTTGCCGGAGTATAGCTTCTCTCCGGATTCCCCGGGCAGATAAAAGAAAACGTCAATGCTTTGCCCGACTTTCAGTTCACTGGACTTTGCCTCTGCAAACTTCAAGGTTTCCGGATCCCGGTACGAGGTCGTGTTTATCACGATTCCCATGGGCTCCTGTGAACTGATGAGCCGATCATAATCGGCGCCGGCTGCTTTTGCATATGCCTTCAGGGTTTCGTCATCCAATGCGCATATATCCAGGTAATATTGATACTTCCCGTCATTCTGGACATCGGAATCGCTCCACAGCCGGTCGCGCAGATCTTTTGACGCCGACTCCTCATCAAGCCAGGAGAAGGCGTTAATTTCGCTTAAGACGGTATGCTCGGTCACCTCTCCGCGGGAAGCAATCAACTCAACGAGCTGATCGTTGATTTCCGTACCCACGCCCGCTCTTACACGAATATCGTAATTAGTATCGTCCAGTGAAAGCTCCAGCGACTTTGCAAGATTTTCTGTGAAATATGATACGGTTAAGAATAACACGATGCTGATTACAATAGAAAATACGGTCGCCTGATAGCGGCGCTTGTTTCTTTTCAGGTTTTTCAGTCCGATCTCATTTCTATCGAGAGCTCATCGGTGATATTCTCTTCTATGTACTTGATAGCCTCACTTATTCCTTCCAGCCATTCCATAATCACCACCCCTGTCTGGTATATATCATATCTTTTCTTTCACAGCCGTGCCCGATTTTTTATGCTGTCTTTTGTCCTCCCCACAAAGGGGGACCCCGGTAATGGGACGGTTAGTGTGAAACTCATCTCCGTCAGGTTAGTTCATGCATTATATATGCAGTCCGTTAAATAACATCAACTTTTCTACTGTTTTGCTTCACCAGCAGAAAAACCGCCCTCTTGTTCGATTTTCCTTTTAGTAATTTCATATATGGCGTGTCTAAGTTTTCTCAAATACTCCGAAAACTCTGTTTCTTTTTGCCCGTATGTCAGATTCAACTCATACTCGAGCGGGAGCCATGTGGAAATATCGGCCTCGTTATGCTGAATAATCACCTCAAGCTTATCGAGCGCTTTATAAAGCCTGGATTCGACGGTTTTTTGCTCATCCATCTCTTTGAACAGCGCAGTAAGCTCCTTATTATACGGCTCCGGTAAATCACTCAGAAACCGGTTAATTTCATTCCTTTCGGTGCTTTCGTCCATTTCGGTTTTTAAAAATGACGGTATGTCGCCCGTAATTGCCTCACCCAAGTCATGACACAGGCACATCAGCATAACCTTGGCTATATCGACGTCGGGAAATTCGTCCTTCATAAAATAGGCCATCAGTGTAAGCCGCCAGCTATGCTCCGCAACGCTCTCATGTCTGTTGGCAGATGTCCAGGAATGCCTTGTAATATTCTTCAGATTTTCCGCCAATGACATTACTTCCAAAAACTTACTCACATCCATATAATACACTCCAATTGAGTTAAATTTACAACCCGGCAAACCTTTCCTGAGACTTACAAGAAGTATATAACAAGAGTTAAACAAAAACAATATCTTCTCAGAGACCGTCCCCGCGTTGAACCTAACGGATGAACTGTCCAACTGTTTGGCATACTAAGATACGCTAAAGTATTTCCCGACAGGAGGAAAGCCGTTGGTCGGTATTCTATTTGCGCTGCTCGCCGGTTTGCTGATGAGCGTTCAGGGCGTGTTCAACACACGCGTCATGGATTCGTCAAATATGTGGGCCACAAACAGCTGGGTGCAGTTTTCGGCATTCATCGTCAGTATCTGTGTGTGGTTCTTTGCAGGGCGCGAGGACCTGCTTTCGGTTTTTAACGTCGCAAACAAGCTATACTTATTGGGCGGGGTTATAGGCGCGTTTATTACATTTACCGTAATTAAAAGCATATCGGGCTTGGGTCCCGCATATGCCACAATGCTGATATTATTGGCTCAGCTGGTAACTTCTTATCTGATCGAAGTGCTGGGTCTGTTCGGCACGGACAAGACATGCTTTGAATGGAGCAAACTGATCGGAGTTGCTCTGATGATTGCGGGTATTATTATCTTTAAGAAATAGAATGCTAAAAGAGATCTGAGAGCTAAGGAGTATTTTTTGCCTTCATGCTAATGGATCTAAAAAATAAATCCCATATTATTACTGATTTTTCAATTCATGCTAATTTTATTCAAATTACAGTCGATATAATAATAACAAAGAGGGCATTAATAGATTTTTTCAGGAACTTTTCTAAGATATTATGCGCAAACGCGAGACGTTCGAGCAAAGCATGCGGACCGCGCCTACAAAAGCAGATGTTCAAATGGTCGCCACCCTCGCCGTTAAGCATATAGCGAAAAATTCCTTGCCCGAGGATCGGGATTTGCTTGCCATGCATTTGACCGACGCGAAGCGCAGATACGAAAAGACGGACGAATACAGGAAAAAGGCGGGCAGTCTTCTGGAAATGAAAGATAAAAACGCTAAGAACAAGCAAAAAATAAACCCGGAAAGCGTGTTGAGTTCGCTTTCGGGTTTATAAAGAAAAGCTGTCTCAGATTAATAAAGTTTCCCGAGACCGGTAAACATCTTCCAGCAAAGCTTACATATTTATTATCTGCCTATTCATTGCCGCCAAAGCGCTGATCCAGTGTTCCGAGCGGGAACGGAGGCGCCGCAAGCGGTTTGACCGCTATTGACATCAGTAAAACCGGATTATCGTCCGCCGCGATCCTGTTTGAACTCAGTTCGCCGCATGACCGGCAGCGATGGATTATCGCCCATTCGCCGTTTTTTCTTACCCACACTCCGATCGGGTCCATTATTCCTTTGCACAGAGAGGCCCTGTCACCCGGTTCATTGTCGACGTGAACGCTGGAAAGGCAGTTCGGACAATGATTTCGGTGTTGGGTGCCCGCGCCGCCGGGAACCACATGTGCTCCGCATACCTTGCAGATAAAACTATCATTGCAGGCATTATGTCTGAAATCCACTCTATTGCCTGACTCTTTGAGGTTCGCGTCCTCGCGCATTCCCGGTGTATCTATAACCATAACACCGCTCTTGAGCATAATCAACTGTCGACGTGTTGTTGTGTGTCGTCCTTTAGAGTCACTCTCCCCGATTTCATTTACCGGCATAATTTCCTCTCCCGCCAAAGCGTTCACAAAGCTTGACTTGCCGACACCGGAAGAGCCCAGAAGAACAATCGTCTTACGCGGCTTCAAGTAGTCCCTTAATTGATTCAGTCCAAAACCGGTTTTGGCGCTGATCGCATAAACCCGAGCCCCTGCGGCGACACTTTCAGCCGCTCGTATATAATCAGCATACTCATCCGTCATATCGGCTTTTGTCAATAGCACCACGGGATCGGCACCCGACTGCCGTGCAAGGGCGATATATCGTTCCATGCGTCTTAAGTCAAAGTCATGATTCGTCGATTGCATAATAAAAACATAATCAAAGTTCGCGGCAATAGACTGCTCTCCTCTGCCCGGCGAAGGATTCCCCCTTGAAATATAGGTTCTTCTCTCCAGAGTCTTGATAATCAGGCTGTCGCCGGTCGTGTTGTATTTAATAAGAACAAAATCTCCTGTAATCGGAAAAAACTCAACTCCTTTCCTGAAATAGACGCTTGTTTTCAGTCTTCCGTATATTTGCCCGTGTTCACAGACCAGCTCGTAACGATCCTTTAGCACAGCCGTAACGCGGGCAGGAGTTCCGCTTATTCCTTCCGGCAGCATGGCCGGGTCAAATCCGTATTCTTCCAAAAGCAACTGTCATTTCCTCCGTAATTATATAAAAAGTCTCTGTATAAAGCTAAAAAAGGACATAAAAATGCCACGGAAAGCAGCCCATCGCTGAAGCTGCAAACCGTGGCTTTTAATAGGCATGCAAAAGGCACACCTTTTCGATGTGCCTGTAATAGTTTACAGTATTCACGAAAGGTTACTTAAACAGCAAAGCAAAGAATCCAATCAACATAGCATACAGCTATGTTAACTGAATAAACATCGCTTTGCTACCATATTCAATTTATGACTCCACAACCTCTTTCAGCGCGGACATCAAAATCCCCTTTCGTTTACAAGGATTTCGGTTATTACCATGCATATGATACCAAATCGCACCATATATGTCAAGGATAAATATCGGTGTAAACGCAGCAAAGATTAAGGCTGATTCCGAATGAACTTATAAAGACGGATAAAAAATGCAAAGCAATGAAATCATGGTAATCAAAGTCGAACGCATCCAGTGTCTGAACTCAATTCCATATGGTCTGAAGAAGACACAGGTGATATAATCTTCGTACCAAACGAATCTGCATTCTGTCTGTGACTGTCGTACTGGACAAGTTTATATTCTCTCTGTAAACTGTCCACTAAACAAGTCTTTATTCTGCCTGTAATCTGTCGTTTAATCGAGCCTGCACTTTCTCCGTAATTTGTCGCGAAAAAAGTCCTCCCATATATTTACAAGCATGGTGATATAAGATGAAGCTTGAGCGGCTGGTCGCTTCCGGCGATGACGGCAAAAAACTTGAAACTGTTCTGAAACATGGGATGATGCTTTCTAATTCAATGATTGTCCGGCTCAAATACAGGCAGGGTATTTATGTAAACGGGGAGCCTGTCTTTACGAACTACATTTGCCGTTCGGGCGACCTCATAACACTGGACCTGTCTGTTTCGGAGCAGCCATCGTCCATTCCTCCCGAATACGGCGAGCTAAAAATTCTGTATGAGGACGACTTTATTTTGGCGGTATCGAAACCCGAAGGTATGCTGACTCACCCCTCAAGGACCCAGTTCACGGGCACATTAATGGGTTATGTGCTTGGATATTTGTCGAAATCAGGTTATACCGCATGCCATGCGCTAAACAGACTTGACCGGTATACTTCAGGGATCGTCCTCTTCGCAAAGAGTGCGTATGCAAAAGCGCTTTTTGCCCAAGCAACGCAAAACGCACAAAAGGAGTATATAGCCGTCACATACGGGAATGTCGCCGCATCAAGCGGCACTATCGATCTTCCCATACGCCGTTTACAAAGCGGCAACATCCGGAGGGTAGTTTCCGATGACGGTGCGAAAGCAGTCACACATTACCGGTTGCTGGATGTTGTCAGCCATTGCGGCAATGATTTGTCTGTTTTAAAGCTGAAACCCGAAACCGGCAGGACTCACCAGCTTCGGGTCCACTGTCTGGTTATCGGTCACCCTATCATAGGTGATCAGATTTACCACACAGATAATTCAAAAGCATTTGCGGATATGCTCGGGATTCAGGGACAGTTGCTTCACGCCGGAAAGCTTCAATTCATGCATCCTGTTACGAAAAATCAAATTGATATTAAGTGTCCTCCCACGCGTGAATCAATGATTCGTTTTATGACCTCGTTTCCTGAGGCTTAACCTGTATACTTTTGGGATATCGCTCCGGTGCTCTCAAAGGAACTGCTTTTTACAATCAAGGATTCGTACCGGTGCTCCATGTAATATCACCTTTAAAACTGAAATTATACAACCTATATAATTTTCATCCTTGCCAAGATTTCCAGAACTGCTACCGCCAGCAGATACAAGGCAGATAAAATCAAAAACAACACGCCTGTTCCGGATATCCTTTTTCTCTCATCGGCCTTATTCTCTTCATCGATTATGGCGGTCGATTCCGCAACACCTTCAGTGCGTGTCAGGAGAATTATTGAAATGCTGAGGCCCGCAACGGCAACAATATGCAGCCAGACCGGGATCCCCGATACGGTATGAATATCTATAGCCCCTCCGATGAAAACGGCGCACATATTTGCGGCTGAGTGAAAGAGCATGGAAGCTGATAACGAACCGGTTTTATAAACCAGATACCCCATGCCAAGGCCGAGTATGGTTGCCGGAAGCACTTCACTGATGCCATTCAGCACATGATATGCCCCGAAAATGATACCGGTTATCACAAAACCATATTTCCCGCTGTACCCTTCATAGGCTTTCTGGACAAAACCCCTGAAGAAGATCTCCTCGCATATCGGGGCAAGGACAATCATTCCGATCAAAAGCAGAATTGACTGATAAACCGAAGGCTCCGCCTGCGAGGAAGCCGAAAGCACTCCGATTTTGCCGTCAAGCAGCATGCGGGCAACCGTAGACAGGTAAAATGCGAAGAACCACATGCACAAGCCGGATAGAAAACTTATTATCCTGTTCTTTATTGACGTTACCTTCAGTCTGTATACATCCTCGACAGGCCACTTCTTCGCCCCGGCAATAGCGAGCGGCGGCAGGAGAATATACACAAACTCATTGATCCACAGATTTGCTCCGATTCCGAGCTTCGGTTGAAAAAACACGCTTCCGGCAAGCGTTACCACCGCCGTGACAAAAAACATGATGTTTGCTTGCCTTATTGAAGGCGTCTGATGTTTATTCATAGATCCTCCCAAGCAATTACCGCTTCAGAAATATATACACTCGGCCTTCGGCATCCTCACAGTTGAGCCTGATCTCGTACTCGCCCCTTTGTAAGGCAATTTCCAGCTTATCACATATCCTGTTGAAGTCAGGATGGCCAAGACCCATATAGCTTTGAGCCTCGCCTATTAAATCGACCCACGCCGTCCCCTTCTCCAGATATGTATATACCGATAAGCCGATGCCCTCGGTGCCGTTAGCCGAAATCGTATAAACCACTTCATCTTTACAACTCTTCCCCGCCAGATCAACCGAGTATATCTCGGTATATCCTTCCGGGGGGTTGTATAAATCGCCTCTATGTATTTTATAAAGCCTCTCAAACTCGGATGTATCCATAGCGGTTTCACGATAGCCGACGGCAATCCTGCCGTCGGTTTGCTCACTTGTCAGATAAACGGAATACCTGCCCGGCAATATGACAAATGAACTCGAAATATATGACGTCCCCTCTGCGCTCCGAACCATGTAGCTGACTTCCCTGCCGCTCATTCCCAGAATATCAGATTCACTAACCAGCTTTATATACTTAACACTGTTATCATCCGATTGGATATATAAATCTACGATGGAAGGCACGTCAAGTTCTCTTGTGAAAAGCAGCTCGTCCGTTCTTGCTTTTTCGTTCAACTCAACAACCACTTTGCTCAGATCGGATGGCACGCTTATCCCATCCTTCCCTGCGGACATGAAATCCAATACGGTCAGGCACACGCCTATAACCAGGCAGAATATAAGAATTGCATACACGGTTTTTTTCATAAAATACTCCTTCGGGTTCACAGCCATTTGCTTCAGGCTTCAAGCTCAAAGAACAGGAAGAATGGGATGGGTATCAATATTATCGGTGTTTGATATAGACCCATGTTAATATTGAAGATATCCATCCCATTCCAGGTTTACGTTATGTTTATATATAAGCAATCCCTAGAATTCGATTGAGACCTCGATCTTCTCGCCCTCGGCGAACTCATAGGTTATATGATCGCCGTCAACCGGCAGGGCGGCACCGTTCACGCGGAACGATTTGATTTCCTTCCGGCAGCGGAGCGTAAGCTTCTGAGCCTTGTCGGAAACAATTGTCGCTTTGATGCCTTTCTCATTCCAGTCCATATGCTCAAGCTTCGCCCATGTGTAGAGCCATATGCCTTCTATACGGCCCGCCGGTAGGGACGGGGGCATCGCGGGCAGGAATTCGATCGTGCCCGGCGCGGAATAAACGCACATCTCGAGCAGGATGGCGGGCATTGCTCCCTGCAGATCGGGGAAATGGCCGCGATACGGGAAGTGGTTGGTATGGAGGGCGCGGGTAACAAAACCATGGTTCATAAGCTGATACAGATTATGTACAGTCTCGCTTATGTCCTTAAGGCGTATTGCGGTAAAGAGACGATGGATTATGCCGTGGGCGGAATCGTCCTGCTGGCCGCGCTTGCGGTTTGAAATCCTGATTGCTTCGGCAAGCTCCGGTTCGTCTTCCCAGGTAATCAGATGGCCCGGCCATACATCGTAATGGTGGGACACATGGCGGTGGTTATAATTCTCATTGACCGCAGGCCATGCCCATTCCCGAAGTCCGCCTTCCTCGTCGAGAAGATAGTTGGGCAGCGAGTCTCTCTGCTCTTTCCAGTGCGCGATGTTTTCCTGTTCGATGCCGAGGGTGTTGCAGGCTTCGATGAGGTTGTCTAGCACTTCGCGGCAGATCATGATATCCATGACTGAGTTGATGCTTGCGGCATAGACTCCGTCATATGTCGCATACTGGGGCGTGGGGTTTTCGGGCGAGAAGGACGGGTAGAATATCACCTTTCCGTCCGGTCCCCGATCGCAGGCGTAGTCCTCAAAGAAGAGGGCGATTTCCTTGAGGGCCGGCACAATGCGGTTTCTCAGGAACTCCTTGTCGCCCGTCACAAGGTAATATCCCCAGAACTCGTTGTATATCCATCCGAGGCAGCCGGTCCAGCAGTAATGCGGGTATGTCTTGGAAAAGTGATATAGCAGCCCTGAATTGTAGTCGCAATGGACGCTTGCAAGCAGTCCCCGCGCGCCGAAGAGTTTGCGTGCATTGGTTCGGAAGTCGTCGAACTTGGTTTCATAATAGCGGAAGTAGACGTCCATCTCGTCGAAGAGGCCGGTATTGTTGCCGGCGCAAACCTGCAGGTTCGTGTTGATGTTATGCTGTCCCCACATGGGCGGTATGTTTCCGGTGTCGGTGATTTGATAGAACCGGCCCATGTCATAGAGCTTTTCGAGAAGCGTCGGATCAAACTCGAACTCGGAATGCGTACGTTTCAGCAGCTCCTCCGCCGACAATGCGAAGTCTTTCTTTTCGCCGAGATAGATGCGGGAACGCTCCATGCGGGAGCCCAGATACTCCCTGTTATAGTCGAGCAGCGCGTCAAAATCGGGGTCGGCGGCAAGCACTTCATCCGCCACTTTTTTCGCGCAATCGAATGTGAAGCCGCCCTCAAACTTGACGGTCTTTGAGATAATGATGAGGCTGTCGGCTCCCGTTATGCGCACGCCGTTTTCGATGCGCTCTGCCGTTCCGCCCTGTCTGATGAAACGGATAACCGAAACATAGCCCTTTTGCCCGTATTCGGGGCAGTATGCCCACTTCAGGGTGAAAAGCTCTTCGGTCAGTTCAAGCTCATGGGAGCACAGCTCCGGCTTTGACAGGCCGCCCCTGAAAGGTCCCGCGGCTCTTCCTCCCGGGATCCTTAACGTTATCTCGGCATCGAGCATCCCTTTCGGTGCGCTGAACCGGCTGACCACCACGTCTCCCTTATAGGCGGCGAATATCTCCCGGGCAAAGGCTCCCTTATCGTTCTCCCACTGGACGGTAAGCTTGCCGTTCAGCATGTCGAGCCATCTCAGGTAATTTTTCGTTTCGCCGTGTTCGGGCTGCCTGATCCTGAGCCAGAAAGCCTTGTGCAGATGCAGTGACGACGGAGGTACGATCGCGCCGTTATAATTCGTCAGGTACGGGCCGAAACCGGCTTCGATCTGGACCTTTTCCACAAGCTCCGCCGCTTCGACAAATTTGCCTTCCCTCATCAGCCTGCGGACTTCCGGCAATACGCCCGTCAGGTCCGGCGGTTCCGGTGCCTTGTCCCACAGCGGCTCATAAAGCGCTTCATGTCCGAAGGCAATTTCCTCGGCATACGGGTCACCGAGCAGGTCCACTTTCTGATAGCCGTTGCCCGTGTTGAATGCGTCGCCATAATCCTTTGCCGGGTACAGGCTGCATACGTTGCGTTCGGGCAGAATCCTCATCCGTGCTTCAAGGGGCATGGCGCCGTATTTAAAACGGTACGGCACAAGCTTTTTCCCTGTCTGTGACATGTTATTCCTCCTTTATAAATTCAATAAACCTTTTTCTGCAAAACTTAAATATCTGTCGCCGGCGACAATAATATGGTCCACCATCCTGATCGATATGGCATCCAGCGCCGCAGCGATCCTTCTGGTGACGTCGATATCGGATTTTGAGGGCTGCAACCCTCCTCCGGGATGATTATGGGCAAGTATCACACTGTTCGCTTTGTGGCGAAGGGCCGCTTCCACGACAATTCTGGGATAGACCGGCGCTTCGTTAATAGTGCCCTCGTGTACAAGATCGGCATGAATAACCCTGTTTTGCGAATCCAGACAGATCAGGAAAAACGCCTCATAGATCCTGCCCGCAAAAAGGGAAACCGCAAACTCGCCCGCTTTTGACGAGGAGTTGACCGCCGGTCTGTCCCCCCACCGGCTTCTGAAGTACCTTCTGGCGAGCGAGGGTATCAGCGATATCAGTATCGCGGTGTTCTCACTCACTCCGCACCGCCTGCTGATATCTCTTGGATCCGACTCAAACAGCCCGGAAAGAGAGCCGTACTCATTCAGCAGCTTGTGTGCGAGCTCATTTGTATCCTTCATCGGTATGCAGTAGAACAGCAGCAGCTCCAGCACCTGATGATCGGTAAACGAATCCAGACCTTCCTCCAAATATCTGTTTTTTACTCTTTGCCTGTGTCCCTCGTGAATCTTTTTATCCATTCGCACCTCTGAAACTTGCAGATCTTTTATCGCTATATTTGTATTTGTCTCCTCATAGCCTTATGTAGTCGATTTCAAAATACTCTTCGTTCAGCCGGGTGTTTTTAGACAGGTTCTGAAGCTCCTCGTACAGCTCGCCGCTCGATCCCATTTCCTTTATCATCCTGAAGCAGGCGGCACAGTTTCTCCCGTTCTCTTTTGCGCAGTATAACGCATAATCGACTATCTGCATTATCTGCGTCAGGCTCATATGCTCGGGATTTGACAAACTAAGCGGAATACGGACATATCCGATGGAGCATGTCTTGTATACCGTTTTGTTCTTTGATACAGGCAGCGGTGTCGCGCTTACCGTCTCAAGGACATTACGGCAAAAGCGCTCAAGATAATCCGCTCCGGTGTCGAACAGTACGATAAGGAACTCCTCCCCGCCCCAGCGAATAATGAAATCATCGGGCCCAATCATCTGTTTCAGAATTCTGGCGATCGTGACCAGCGCGGAGTCTCCGGCCGAATGCCCGTAAGTGTCGTTCACTTCCTTGAAATAGTCGATATCGATTAATAACAAGCCGACAACATTATTTTCAGGCGAAAGGTCCCTTCCTTCGTCACTGTCCGCAGGTTTCTTTCTGCCCATTGTGAACTGGGATATTTTGCCAAATATGTGTTCGTATGTGTACCTGCGGTTATAAAGATCGGTCAACGGATCGCGGAATGAGAGCTCCCTCAGTTTTTCGTTGGCTTTGTTCAGCTGGGCCGTCCTCTCCTTGACCATCTCCTCCATCTTCTCATAGAGCATGGCATTCTCAATGGATATGGATGCCTGCGAAGAAAGAACCTTCAGGATTTCAAGCCTTTTCGCGGTAAAGACGTTTCCCGAAAGGTTGTTTTCCAGGTAAACAATGCCCTTGAGCCGGCACTGATAGATGACGGGCATACATAACAGCGATCTAACATTGTTTTTCGCTATATATGCATTATCCTGATAATCGTCATCCTCGCAGGCATTGTGGACAACCACGGTTTCTCCCGTCCGGGCAACATACTGAACGATCTCCTGACATATGCTCCCGCATTCCTCAAACGGCAGCGATATCATAACCTGGAGCTGATTGGAGCTTACGTCCTGCATCGCCTCTATGTAGAAGCGGCCGTCGGATTCGTTTCTTAAAAGCAGGCAGCCACGCTGTGCTCCGGCGTTCTCGATAATCGTCCGGATTAATATTTTCAGCAGCTTGTCGATCTTTATCTCGCTCGAAATGGCCTGTGTCGATTTTAAAATGGAAATGACGTCGAGAGAGGTTCCGGTTGCTTTGGTTATAGTTTCCCTTGTATCCGGCAATTCCGGATCGTTCATGAAGAAATTGTAATACCGCTTTCTCAAAAGCGCCGACTTCCGGTGCGCTCCCCATTGCCTGTAGAGGTATTCGGCTTCCCTGATGTATGCTTTCCCGGTAATCTCCTCTCCTTTGCTCAGCCAGAATTCGCCTACCCGCTCATTAATGAATGCCCTGTATTGGATGAAATCGTTGGTTTTTATGGAGTCTAACGCCTTTCGGAACAGATCGATAATCGTTTCCAGCGGTTCGCCGTTGATGATCGCCGTTTCAGCTAAAAGCAGATAGTATTTATGCGCAAAATTATCGGGGCAGTTTTCCACCCAAACTCTCATTTTCCGCTCGGCATCGGTCAGGGTATCCTTTATTTCCTGCTTTTCTTTCTCAGATGCCCTTTCCCACTTGCCGACGGCAATAAAAGCGCCCAACAGATAATGATCCGGAACAGGGAAATCACACATTGCGGCTCCGAAATACCTGACTTCCATGTCGTACCACCGCTCTGCGGATTCCATGTTGTCCATCAACAGGTTCACAAAGGTATTGTACTGGGAAAACCTGAACAGGAAGCACACATCTTTTGCGTTTTCTATGGCCGCAAGCATGTTGTGCTCGCTCGCCTTTTCGGTGTTCTCATCTTCCGGAACTGACTGAAGCCTGTCGACGGTATAATTTACTATCCTTGTCAGAAGCAGAGGCATGGCGGTTCTGGCCCTTCCCAGGATTGCAATCGCCTCTTCAAGCTCCTGCTTCAGCTCCCTCAGATTTTTGCCGGCCCACATCAGCATGTGGAGCTTGTGCGACAGTGCGTAAGCGGCATGCTGGATGTCGCCGGTTTCCAGTCCTTTGCGATAGGACATGTCATAATACCTGATGCTTTCCTCATAGTGAGCCACCAGGTAGGAACTGAAGGTATATCCGAAATAGACGGAAGACTTCATGGATTCGGCATTGAACCTGTCGACCAGCATAAAAGCCGCCTGTCCGAGCTTGTAACTGGTCTGAAACTGGTTCATTGTCGACAGGACAATTCCGCAGTCCGTCAGGCATTTGCATGCAAGCGGCGAGACACCGTAGGCACATGTCATTTCAAACATCATAAGCGAAGCCAGAATGTATAACGGCGGATTTGTCTGCAGCGCCGGAGGAACCACCTGATAAAGCAGCTGCATGACCATAACCTTTTCCGGCTCACGCATTTCGGGAAGGTTTACAATATCCTCGACCGACGTACGGGACAGAAAATCTACCATTTTACCGATGCCTTCCCGAGTCTTCAGGCCGATCTCCTTATCGTTGTCTGGCAGGGTGATGCCGAACAGCCTGAGACCCCGGCGAATTTCGTCAATGGCGTCGAAAAAATTGCCTCTGAACTCATGTATCTGGACCCTGACGTTGGATATCGCAGCCCTGTCGATGTTGCTTGCGGCTATACCCGACAGCTGGTCGCAAAGCATGTCCGCCTTCTGCAAATCTCCCGACAATAAGGCGCAGGTCGCATGCTTAAGCTTTATATCAAAAAGCTTGCCCGGCCTTCTCTCCCATTCCTCTTCCGAGAGGACTGATTCGGCCATGTCAAAAAAGCCTGAAGCAACCGCAAAGGCGCCCGATTTTTTCGCTTTGTCGCCCGCAATCGCATTCAGGTCAGACAGCTCTGACCGCTCCTTTTCCCTGCGTATCAGGGTTCTCCCGAGATTCAGATGGTTAACAAGATCGAAAATAATTTCCGATTTGCCGGTCTCCCCGAACTCCTTCAGATATGCTCGCCCGATTGCCAAATGTATCTCATTTCGCTCTGTCCGGGATATCAGGGATTGCACGGCTTGCCTTATCCGGTCATGGGCAAAGCAGAATCTTGCGTCAAAATCCTTTGGCAGACTCACGCTTTTAAAGGTCTTCAGCAGCCGGTAATTCTCGTTAAGGGGGAGAATCAGTTCGTTTTCGATTGCGGTCCACAGATCGCTTCCAAGCTCGTCCAATGGCTTGTCGCTTATTTGTGAAAGCAAAGCCAGGTTGAACTGATTTCCGATGCAGGCTGCGAGCTTGAGACTGTCCAGAACCCCTTCGGGCATAAGCTCAAGACCTCTGACCAAAAGCTCAACAACATTGTCGCTTATTTCGGCCTGGTCAGCCTTTTCGATACTGTAAGCCCATTTCCCTTTTTCCGGTAAAAAAGTGAATGATCCCTGGGAATACAAGGTTTTCAGCAGCTTGTTTATAAAGAACGGGTTTCCCATCGTCTTGCGGCAAACAAGATCGGTAAGAGGCGCTATTTCCTCGGCGGAGCTGTGGAGGGTATCCGCCAGCAGCCGGCTTACCGCCGTTTTGTTCAGCGGCAGGAGAGTCATATGGTTATATGACCATTCCGTCTCCTTCCGGCTATAATCCATTAACTGCAGCAGCTTAAGCAGCGGGTTCCCTTCCTGAAGCTCGCTGTCCCTGTATGCTCCGATGATATAGATATAGCTTGCGTTGCCTTCCCCAAGGATGAACTTCAGCAAATCGATTGTCGAAATATCGCTCCACTGAAGGTCGTCGAGAAAGATAACCAGGGGATGTCCGACTGCCGCGAAGGCTTTGATGAACTCAAGAAAAACGATATGAAAACGGTTTTGCGATTCAAGAGGATTTATCTCGGGCACGTCTGGCTGGGGCCCCACAATCTGCTCCAGTTCCGGGATGATATCAATAATGATCCGTCCGTTGCGCCCCAGGGCTTCCAGAATGCGCCGCTTCCAACTCTCAAGTTTGCTCTGCGATTCCGAAAGCAATTGTCTGACGAGCCCCTTGAACGCCTGAATCAGGCAATAGTACGGAACGTTGCGCTCCAGCCGGTTGCACTTGCCTGATATGAAATATCCCTTCTCACCTATTACGGGTTTTCGTATTTCCTGAATAAGAGAAGTTTTTCCGATCCCCGGAAACCCGCCCACAAGCAAAAGCTCGCAGCTTCCGCCCGACGCTCTCTCAAGGCCTTCCAGCAGAACCCGGATTTCTTCCTCGCGTCCGTAAAGCCTGCCCGGGATTTCAAATCTGTCGGAAACATCGTTTTCTCCGGGTACGAACCATTCCATTTCCGTTGACTTGTCCATCATCTGCAGGCAAAACTCAAGATCCCTTTTAATTCCCGCCGCCGATTGATATCTCTCCTCCGCAGTCTTGGAGATCATCTTCATCACAATTCTCGACAGGGCGTAAGGGATTTCGGGATTTATGTCCTTTGGGGGTATCGGGGTTTTGGCAATATGTCCGTATACGATTTCCGAATCGTCTTCACCCGTGTAAGGCAGCCTTCCCGTAAACAGCTCATAAAAGGTAATGCCCAGCGAATACAGATCCGATCTGTAATCGACAGGCCTGCTGATTCTTCCCGTCTGCTCGGGAGAAGCGTAGCGCAGGTTTCCTTCGGGGACGTTCATGTCGATGCTTTGAGGCAATTCCCGGATCAGCTCGGCCGAAATGCCGAAATCGATTATCTTGACCTGATTGGTTTTTTCATTCCAGACAAAGTTGGTTGGGTTTACATCCTTATGTATGACATTCTGCCGGTGTGTCTGAATAAGTGAATCGGTCATCCGGATGGCAAGAGATACTTTTTCGGCCAACCCCGCCTTAGTCGAACGCAGCACCTTGGCGACCGACTCTCCTCCGATATCCTCCATTATGATGGCAAGGCTGTTGCTGCACTTTATGAGGGAATACGCCTTTATGATTCCTTCGCCGGACAGCTTGGCCATAATCTCATACTCGCGTACGAAGGCGGATAATTCTCTCGACGACGGATACTCCCTGTTCAACAGCTTGATCACGACGGGACGATTATCGGCGGTTTGCGTCGCCCGATACACCGCGGAGTTGCTGCTTTTAAATATTTCCTCTTTTATCTCATACCCAATCAGATTAAGCATTTAACTCCCCCGTTTGAAATAGCCCGACCACTGGTTGAATATAGGATGAAAGTGTAAAATCTTGTAATATCTTCAGCTCATATTATACGATATGTACTTTTTTTATTCAATAAAAATACAGAATGCAATTCTAATATTTTCATTAATTTTGTTTATTGCTACAGCATTCGACTGTATGATTCGGCTGCACGGCCATGTATTCAGTCTTTTTTCTGCAACGGACTGATAAAATCACTGAAATTCACATAGACCAACGCCGTACGGATGTAAAAACCGTACGGCGGGGTCTTGAAGGATCTTCAACTGTGGCCCGAATGTTTCAAGCCACCATTTTGTCCTCAATATGCAAATGAAAATTCGAATTTCTGTTTGCCAGACACCTGGAACGGGCCGGGAACCGCCTTGTCGCCGCGGCAATTTCCGAAGAAATCAGTGTCAAAGACATAGGGCGATCCGTCCGGCTGCTCGAAAAGCTGCTCCGTCTGGAATCCGTATCCGAGCTTATCGGTCGTTACGATATCGGCGGCGCTTTCAACCAGCATTTCGGGTTTTGTAATTTCGACGACGACTTTTTTGTTCTCCCTGTCTATGGCGTATTCTATTGCCGAATCCTCAAAAGTCTTCGCGCCTTTTTCCTTTTTGTAGGGGAGAGCCCTGTTGAAGTAGACATTGTTCTCAATGTACACCGCCAGCGGAGACGGAGCGGAAAGACTTACGTAAGCCGGCTTGCCCTCCTCGTCCTTGTTTTCGCCGGACTGCGGCTTCGGAGGCTCGGGCTTCGGAGGCTGCGCTCCGGACGCGAAGATTCTGCGGATCCTGTCCCACGGTTTTTCGTCGTCCGGTCCGGGGCAGTTGTTGTAAACGGCTGTTCCGACCGGATAAGACAGGAAAGCGCCGGACTGGGGAGTAATATCCTCGGGTTTCAGCTTCTCTCCGCTGAAGAACGCTTCATAATATGGTTCATCCGAACGCGGGTCGTCTTTTCGGCGAAGGAAGACATTGTTGTAATAGCGGTCGTCGCCGCCGGTAAATCTGTTCATGCCTGCGATGGAAGTACTGTGGGGAACATGGTAAGGCGTGTGCCTGTTCAATTCGTTGCCGGTGGATATCGTTCCGGCAATAAGATTGTGCACAAGCGCGCAGCTGTGGCTGAGAGTCTTGAACGAATGCTCGGAAAGCATGATGTTGTGGTCCAGCATCGTCGGACCGTGGCTTACTTCGATCAGGACATCCTCACTGTCGTTCCCGAACAGGACGTTGTTGCATACGCGGGTGCCCTGTGCCTGCCAGTCGAGCCAAATGCCCCTGAACGAGTCGTGGATCACGTTGTTTCTGATAATCGTGTCGATCGCGGCGTGGAACTTGATTCCTCCGACCTCCGCGCCTTCAAACTCCCTCTTGTACCTTATATGGTGGATGTGGTTGTTCTCGACAAGGCTGAACACGCATCCGAGATGACCGACGATTCCGGCCTGCCCGCAGTTATAGATATGGTTGTTGCGGACAATGTGGCTTCCGATGTTGTCTTTGTTCCAGCCGTTGTTGACAGCCCTGAATATGACTTCCTGCTCGCGCTGATGCCCCATCTTGGTGAAAATGGTCGTCCATTCGTTGTGGCCGGTGCTCTCTTCCTTTCCGAGGCTTATGCCGCAGCAGCGGGACTCGCTTATGGTATTGTTTTCGATTATCCAGCCCTTGCTCCAGTGAGGACCGATCAGGCCTTCCTGCAAAGCAGTCGGCGGAGCCCACTGGGTGGCCGCCTGCCTCATCGTAAATCCGCGGACGGTTATGTAGTTTCTGCCGGGATTCTCAGGCCAGAAGCAGAAGCGGCGAACATTAATTTCGACGTTTCCCTTAGTCGGATCTTCGTCGTGGAAATTCGCGTAGATGGTGGTTTTTTCGTCGTCGACTTCGGCATACCACGTGTATACGGAAAACTCCGGTTCCAGCGAGGTTTTCGACCTGACCGGATTCCGGACCCCGTCGACCGAGGTTGCCTCGTACATGGCGTGTCCGTCAAGATACACCTCGCCCAGATGGAAGACCCTGTCCCTGGTAAACAGCCAGTCTCCGTACAAAACCTCGCTGTATGGGTTGAAGTCGCCGAAGAATTTGTTGTCAATCACCGTCTTCCAGATGTTTCCGTCCCTTTTCCAGTCGGTGATGACTTCGGCGCCGGAGATGACAACATTTTCACCCTCGGCCGCCTGATAGACTATGCGCTGCGAGGAAGTACCCCCACGTTTGGGCCTGACCCATTCGCGATAAATTCCTTCGTGGACGGTGATTACGTCGCCCGGTTTGGCGACATACGCGGCCTTGCTTATGGTCAGAAAAGGCCGTTCCTCCGTTCCGGGATTCAGATCGCTGCCCGTCTTTTTGACGTGGTAATTCATATTATCCTCCTTGTCCTTTTTATTTAGATATATTCTATATCAACCCCGAAGGGAAGTCAAACAGGTTTTTCCAACATTTGCGTTTTCAGGACGGGCATACGCCTTTTTTCTTGTATTCTTTTACTGTAAAACAGCGGTTTTGCATTGCCCTTAATTTGACAGCATGCACAACAGCGTGATATAATTTTAGCAATCCCTTCGGCATACATCCGGGACTTTCCGCAGCAGTGAAACCTTTTATTATGAAATAACATGTGAAAGGATGACAATATGCTCAGACTGGTTAAAACCGAAAACGGCTGGGTCAAAGGCATTCCCGCCGCCGACCCGCGCATCACCGCCTTCAAAGGCATCCCTTATGCAGCGCCGCCGGTGGGCGATCTCCGCTGGCGCGCCCCGCAGCCGGCAAAAGACTGGGATGGCGTCCTCGAGTGCTATCAGTTCGGCCCCATGGCCATGCAATCCCCCATCAAGGCCGATCCGAACCAGCTCTATGACCGCGAATGGCACGTAGATCCCGACCATCCGATGAGCGAAGACTGCCTGCACCTCAACATCTGGACAAACGCCAAAACCGGCGACGAAAAGATGCCCGTAATGGTGTGGATATTCGGCGGCGGTCTTATGAGCGGCTATCCCTCCGAAATGGAGTTCGACGGCGAACGCATAGCCCGCCGCGGCGTTATTCTCGTTTCGGTCAACTACCGCCTCAACGTCTTCGGCTTCCTCTGCCATCCCGAAATTACCGCCGAGGACCCCGAAAAACCCGCGAACTTCGGGCACCTCGACCAGCAGGCCGCAATCGCCTGGGTCAAGCGCAACATTGCGGCATTCGGCGGCGACCCTGAGAATATCACGGTATTCGGGCAGTCCGCGGGCGGCGGCAGCACGATGGTTCAGGTGGCATCCCCCACAAACAAAGGCCTGTTCCAGAAAGCCATCCTCCACAGCAGCGGCGGAATGCTTCCCCCGTCTTCCTTCGGTCTGAAGCTCGAAGAAGCCGAGCGGCAGGGCGTCCGCTTCTTCGAAGCCCTCGGCGTAAAGACCCTCGAAGAAGCCCGCAGGCTCGACGCGAAAACAGTCTTTGAAGCCGCGTCCGACAGAACGGCAGGCTATTATTGGGGAACAATCATCGGCGACAAGTTTATGCCGGATTATCCTGTCAATTTCTTCAAAAACAACACCCGCAACAACATGGCAATCATGGCGGGCAACACCGGTAACGAATTCCGCGTAGTTCCGAGGGGCAGCACGATCGAGGAGCTCGAGGACTACGCAAGAAAGACCTTCGGCGGCAAGGCCGACGAATATCTCGCCCTTATAAAGAAAGGCTCTTCGTCCATCGAAGAAATGAAAGCGAAGGGCACCTACAACAGCTTCGAGCTGGGCAACGTCCTTATGCTTGACATCAACAGTTCCTACAAGACAAGCGACGCCTATTACTACATCTTCGATCCGGAGATCCCCGGCTGGGACAACCCCGGTTCCTTCCATTCCTCCGAGCTGTGGTTCGCGTTTGAAACGCTTGCAAAGTGCTGGCGTCCTTTCAAGGGCAAGCATTACGACCTTGCGCGCATGATGTGCAACTACTGGACGAACTTCGCAAAGACGGGAAATCCCAACGGTCCGGACGCCGACGGCACACCCATGCCGGAATGGAAGCCCTATACCGCGGAGCAGCGCGGGGCGATGTTCTTCGGCGACAGGCCCGAAATGGTCGGCCCAAACGAGGACGAGGTCTTCAACTTCCTGCGCGAAGCGTACCTGAAGGGAGAAATTGGCGACAGCATTAGCTCCTTTGCCCAAAGATTCTCTCTCGGGCGTTGATTGGAGAATAGCCGGCCCACACTTACATACCTGTCAAAGCGCGGCGAATGCGGTTAAGCATTACCGCGCTTTTTCATTTCGCTATTCATTAAAATGCGTCAAAATGCGTCGTTTAAATAATACGCCGCACAATAGCATGAACTAAAACGAAAAAGCCTTTCCGATTATCAGCTATTATCAACTTTAGTTTTGGAAAAGTCCACATGTTGCTTGCATCTTTTTCCTTCCGGTGATAACATGGTTTTATTGGAAGTAATTGGATTTTTGGCTTTAGCGTATAAGGAGGGCAGCCCTTGAAAAAACTCGCTTCGGTATTATTGGTGTTTTTACTTTTATTTATGACCTCATGCGACTCGCATCAGCAACAGGCGGCAACAACGCCCGATGCCTCGGTGCCGCAACCGGCGCAGCCGTCGGCGTATACCCCTCCTTCCGAGCCGTCGGCTGAAATAACTTTCAAGGTGGTTCTGCCAAACGGAAAGCTGCCCGAAACGCCGTTTTCTCCCATCAAATCGCCGGCCCGCCGTTATGAGGATACCGTCCTCGAGCTGATACCCCAGCCTGATTATGGCCGCATCTGGCCGTATATAGGGGGGATTGCCTTCATCATGTGGATGGCCGATGAAATTTACGGGTTTTGCGACGACGAGGGGCGGATAATCTGCGATCCGGCCTACAATCAGGTCGGTATAATCGAAAAAGACGGAAAAAAGCTCTATATGCTTGCAAAGTACAGGATGGACGAAAACCGGAACGACATCTCAAGGGTCACCCTTGCAAAACTTGACGGCAGTTGGGTTATGGAATATGACAACGTTCAATACCAATGTTACGAATCTGAGTTCCATGACGAGATTTACTTCCGATGGCGGCCGGCGATTGTCCTTGATTACATAACGGTATGCACCAACGGCAAATGGGGCGTTATCGACTACGACGGCAATGAGATTCTCCCCTGCGTCTATGATACTCCGGTATGCTTTTCCGAAGGCCTTGCCGCCGTTTTGTCCGATGACGGCCAAACCTACAGTTTTATTGACAAGACCGGCAGCGTTGTAATCGGTCCGTTTAACTCGCCGCCGCGGCAATATGATTATACTGCGTTTACATCTCCGCCCGCTCTGCTGCCTTCGAATTTCGGCATGGTTTTCCACGAAGGTTTCGCGCGGTTTTATGAAAACGGCAAATTCGGCATCATCGACCGAACGGGAAAAGTAATCGTCCCCGCAAAATACGACTTTATTTCGTCTTTTTCAGGCGGGATTGCCCAGTTCTCGGCAGAAAGCAAATACGGAATTCTCGACGCGACCGGCAGAGTTGTGCTCGAGCCGACGGACAGCTGGTTCTATCGCAGCGAAAACGGTGAAGTAATTCTGGAAACAGGAAAGGGAACATACGTTATAGATCCAGCCACCGGGGAGCAAACGCTTAAAACTTTGTCTAATGAAGACATGGTTATCTATTATTCTAAAAGCAAAGGTGTTGTTGTCCAGTATAATGATCGTGAACTCACTTATCCCGAAGCGACCTCCGCCGTAAAACTGCCCAATAAGACCTTTACTCTCTCATATAAGAACAACACCTGGGAAATTATTGATTTTAGCGGGAACATTGTCGCGGGGCCGTTCGAAGGGCGTGCCGAGTATTATAAGGACGGTTTGATTTATGTTTCGAACGGAATCTCAAAAATCAACCTGGGGTTCGATGCCGCATATTATGAGCTTTATGACATGTCCGGGAAAAAATTTCTTCCCGAAAAATACCGCCAGATAATCCATTTTGACAGCCGTTATCTGGTACGGCAGGATTATTGTTCCGGGCTTCTGGATGAGAACGGCGATTGGGTGGTTAAGATACCGCTCTACGATTATATTGATTAGGGCAAATGACGAGGAGGTTTGCTATGAAGTCATCTAAACTGCTTTTGACTGTGACTCTTGCCGTCTGTATCATGTCCATGTTGTTTTCCGCTTGTGGTAATAACTTACCGGCACAGGAAACACCGTCCGCATCAGAAATGGTAACGCCCTCCGCACAGGAAACGCCGTCCGTCTCCGAGCCGGAAGAACCGTCTCCCGTCAGCGTCTCGCCGCAGGTCATACCGTTTACGTTCACGGAAGAAAACATGCCTGTAATCGATGGCTCCACCGCAAACATCCCGCTCATCTCGGCAGTGCAGTCCGTTCTGCTTGGGACTCCGCGCAACGACAACGTAACGGTGTCTGGCACCGACAACGCATATGTAAAACTGATAGAAGGCGAAGTTGATATACTTCTGGTTTATGCTCCGGCGCAAAGCTCGCTCGATCATGCCAGGGCAATGGGAGTGGAACTGGAGATGGCGCCGATCGGGAAAGATGCGCTGGTTTTCCTGGTCAATAAAAATAACCCCGTCAAAAGCCTGACTCCCGAGCAAATCGTTGGCATCTACTCCGGCGAAATAACAAACTGGAAGGATGTCGGCGGCAGGGATGCGGTTATACAGGCATATCAGCGTCAGCTTGTGTCAGGCAGCCAGACCATGATGAACAAGCTTGTGATGAAGAGCGTACCGATGACGAAAGCAGAGCCCGAGTACATCATCGACACCATGGGAGGGCTTGTTGAGGCGATCGCCGCCTACGATAACGCGGAAGACGCCATCGGTTATAATGTGTATTACTACGTCAGCAGAATGAAAGCCGACGACAATATCCGCCTGCTGGCGGTGAACGGCGTCGAGCCCACCAACGAGTCAATCGCGTCGGGAGATTATCCGTTCGTAAACGAGTTTTTCGCGGTGATCCGCGCGGACGCGCCCGAAGGAAGCCCTGAGAGAATCCTTTTTGACTGGATACAATCCGACGAGGGACAGGACCTTGTGGAAAACGAGGGCTACGTCAGTATCGGATAAACAGTCGGGCGAAAGCCCCCGGTTCTGCTGCAGCAGTGTATTAATCATTGCTTTTTATACTGGTAGTTGATAGTATACATATATACACCAGTCAAATTCTCTTAAGAGAGGTGCTAAGATGGCGAAGATTCCGGAATACATGCTGAAAAACCAATCGTTTCAAAACAGAGCGATAGCATTCAACGATCAGTTGGAGGTAAACGAATACCCACCGTATCATCCGGAACGCAGAACCATACCCGTCGGCGCGCGGCCGCTTGAAAACGGAAATGTGTTCGTTACGTTCTATGCCCCCGAAGCTCAGTCGGTTTCGGCGTTTCACGAAGACGTGTCCATTGAGCTCGAAAAGGATGAAAACGGCGTCTGGTCGGGCGAGCTGCCCTATGACGAACCCGGATTCAAGCAGCTGGGCTTCAGGGTAAACGGCGTCCGCGTCATGAACCCGATGGCGCCGATAGCCTTTGGAAGCGGCCGTCCGATCAACTATGTCGATATCCCCGACACGGCATGCGAGTATCTGCTGCTAAAGGATGTTCCCCACGGAAGCATTACCCATGAGATTTTCAAATCCTCCGTCACCGGCAGATATGAAACCTGTCTGGTATATACCCCTCCTGGATATAAGCACGATCTCGACAAACGCTATCCCGTCATATATCTCCAGCACGGCGGCGGCGAAAATGAGATGTGCTGGGTCTACCAGGGCAAAATCAATTATATAATGGACAATCTGCTCGCAGAGGGCAAGGCCGTCCCCGCTCTGATCGTTATGAACAACGGTATGGTTCAGGTTGGCGACGGTAAAGGCGGCCTCGTCGTCGATAAGGAAAAGTTCCAGGATCTTTTGATCGAAGACTGCATACCCATGATCGAAAAAGAGTACAGGGTAAAGCCGGGCAAAGAGAACCGCGCTATCGCCGGACTGTCCATGGGTTCGCTCCAAAGCGGCAAGATTATAATGGAACGCACCGATATGTTCAGCGCCGCAGGCCTGTTCACCGGATTCCTGCCTCCCCGCACACCCGTTTCTGAGCTCCCCTATCTCAAGGTCCTGGACAATGCCGAATTCTTCAACAAAGAAGTCAGGCTCTTTTTCCGGGCAATGGGCAACAAGGAACCATCCATTCCTCTGTTTGCTTCCGAAGCAAAGATGTGCGACGAAAAAGGAATCAAATATGTTGAAAGGATCTATCCCGGAGGTCACGAATGGCGCGTATGGCGCGCCGCGGCCCATGATTTCCTGCAGTTAGTGTTCAAATAAGGCTTCCGGAAGCCGCGACCCTGCTTGCAAATAAAAAAGACGGTTTGACCGTCTTTTTTATTTGCCTGTTCCCATTTTTATAACGTTTTTCGTTTGCAACAGCGGCTTTGACCGTAAGCTTATTATGCGCCCTGACACGCGATGTCCGCCATCCCTTATTTTTCAATAATGTGCGTACGTTTTAACGGCAGCCATTCGTAAATGGCCTTACGGAGTGCCAGGTCCCAGAAATCCCACTCATGCTTGTAACCGGGCAAAAATTCGCTGTACACGTCAAGGCCCAGGGTCGGCATGTATTCGGCGGCAGCCCTGGCGCTGTCGTAAGCTATTTCGTCCTGGTCGCCGCATGTAATGAAGAACTTCGGCATTTTCTTCCCCTCGGCCAAAGCCTTTAGGAGCAGTTCATGCGGGTCGGTCCTTTCGACGTCCTTCGGCAGCGTGGGCATTGGCCACCCCAGGGCCATTACTCTTTGCCTGAAAGCCATATGCCTGGCTGTCGGCCCACGTCCCGGGTCCAACTGGACCGGCCGTCTGAAGACTCCGCCGCCCGAAAGGAATACCGCGGCGGCAAAGCGTTCGGGATATGTAAGAGCCATTTTCGTCGCACCGCCGCCTCCCATGGAGTTGCCCGCCACAAAATTGTCCTCTCGCTTGTCGGAAAGCGGGAAATTCGCCATCATAAAGTCCCAGAGCTCTTCGGCGATATATTTGAAGTATTTCGCACCGCGGGGAAAATCCGTATAGCTCGCGTTGTAATCGCAGGGAACCACGACGGCCAGCTTGTTCTCGTCGGCGTAACGCATCACGTTCGTGCAGTTCTGGAAAAGCGAATCGTCGTCCGAGCCCCCGTGAAGCAGCCACAGGGTCTGGAACTTCATGTTTGCCGGATAGAGTTCGTCGAGAGATTTCTCAAGTTCAAATCCCTGGTTGAAGCTTGGGATATGCACAAGCACATTGGTGTACATGCCCAGTGTCTGAGCATAGAAATTCAACCTCAATATAGCCATTCTTCTTCCTCCATTGCCCGGTGAAGTTGTTCTCCCGCCTGTCGGTATCGGGAAAAACGCCCGGTTAAACCCGGGACTGACGCAAAATGTTTCGATCACTTAATTTTCAATAATATGTGTGCGCTTCAGAGGCAGCCATTCGTAAATAACCTTGCGGAGGGACAGATCCCAGAAATCCCACTCGTGCTTGTATCCTGGCAGAAACTCGCTGTATACATCAAGGCCCAGCGTCGGCATATATTCTGCGGCAGATTTGGCTGTCTCATAGACTATTTCGTCTTCTTCGCCGCATGTGATGAAGAATTTCGGCAGCTTCTTCCCTTCCGCCAAGGCTTTAAGGAGAAGGTCATGCGGGTCTTCCCTTTCGACATCCTTCGGAAGCGTGGGCATGGGCCATCCCACGTCCTTCATCCTTTTCCAGAAATCCATGTTCCCGAGCGCCAGGTTGCGTCCGGCCTCGCTGTCAGGCCTGGGAACCCCGCCGCCCGAAAGGAGTACCGCGGCGGCAAAGCGTTCGGGATATGTAAGAGCCATTTTCGTCGCGCCGCCGCCTCCCATGGAGTTGCCCGCCACGAAGTTATCCTCCCGCTTGTCGGAAATCGGGAAATTCGCCATCATAAAGTCCCATAGCTCTTCGGCTATGTATGTGAAATATTTGGCGCTGCGGGGAAAATCCGTATAGCCGGCGTTATAATCGCAGGGAATCACGACGGCCAGCTTGTTTTCGTCGGCATACCGCATCACGTTCGTGCAGTTCTGGAAAAGTGAATCGTCGTCCGAGCCCCCGTGAAGCAGCCACATGGTCTGGAACTTCACATTTGCCGGGTAAAGCTCGTCGAGGGATTTCTCAAGCTCAAAACCCTGATTGAAGCTTGGGATATGCACAAACACATTGGTGTACATACCCAGTGTCTGAGCATAGAAATTCAACCTCATTATAGCCATTTTTCTTCCTCCAGTCCCGTCCGGCTGCCGGTCAATCGGCAAGTATCGCGCTGCGCCTGAGCGGCAGCCATTCATATACGGCCTTCCTGAGTGTTGCATCCCAGTAGTCCCAGCCGCGGCCCGCGCCCGCAGTCTCCTCGGCGCGAACCTCAAAGCCGTATTCCCCGAGCAGTTTGACGCCGTTGCGCGATTTATCGACAGCCAGCTTGTCCCGGTCTCCCCATGCCATAATAATCTTTGGAAGAGGCTTTTTCTGTTCAACGGCGGCTCTTGCCATCGCAGGAAGGTCGAGATCGGATTCCGGAGCGTCGTCCGGCGGCGAAGCAATGATTTTTCCTTCCCTGAGAAGCTTCTCCCTATGCTCTATGCCGGCTTTGTCGTCTTCGGGGGCGCAAAAGCCATTGGATATATTGAGCACTACGGAATATTGCTCGGGATAGAGCAAAGCGGCCTTCATGGCACCCTCGGCCCCCATGCCTATACCCCCGATGAAGTTGTCCTCCCGCTTGTCGGATATCGGGAAGAACGCCCGGCAAAGCCTGGGCAGCTCTTTTACTATATATGAGAAATAGCGCGAAGAACCCGGCCAGTCGGTATACATCTTGTTGTAGTCGCAGGGCATGAAAACGATAAGTTTGTTCTCCTCGGCGTAACGGACAATATTGGTAAACTTAATAAAAACCGAATCGTCCCCGGTATAATCGTGAAGCAGCCATAAAACCTGATACTTCGTGCCCTTTTTATACGCCTCACCCTTGCCTTTGATGTCGTCGTCCGGAGTAAGGCTCGGAATGATAACCGAAAGGTTGGTCATCAGTCCCATTTCACGCGAAAGAAAATTCATTTGAAATGTTGCCATCCTTGAAACCTCCTGTAAATTAACGTTTGGGGCAGCAGCTGCATTGTCCGGCCATGCCATGCTTTATATATACAATAATATACTGCATTTCCAAAAAACTCAACCGGAAAAGCGGGAATCCTAAGCCGTTTAAAACCCTTTACCAACCCGCACAGGTAATCCGAATTGAATATGCATATGCTAATCTTTTATATCGCACGCAGCAATATAAAAATTTTAAAAAGTGCTTGACATTGATTTAAGACACTTGTAAAATATAAGTAGACAATTGTCTAACAGGAGGTGACACTGGTGATTAGAATGAAAAAGCTGCCGGACGCGGAGTTTGAAGTAATGAAAGTTGTATGGGATAATAAACCCCCTATTACGACAGGCACGGTCATGGAGCAGCTTGGAAAGGCTAAAAAGTGGAAAACACAGACGGTAATCTCACTTATGCTCAGGCTTGTGGAGCGCGGCTTCCTGCGTACAGAGAAAAGCGGGAAAGAACGCACCTTTTTCCCCGAAGTAAGCAGAGAAGACTATCTTAAGTTTGAGACGGGCAACTTTATTGAACAATACCACAACAACTCCTTCCTAAGCCTTGTAAACACCTTATATGAAGGCAGCTCGCTTACCGACAAGGATATTGACGAGCTACTTCAATGGCTGAAAGAACGGAGGGGCTAGCATGGACGACTTTATACCGAAGTTTATAAATTACTCCATTGTTATCTCTGCCGTCATTCTGCTATACATGGCAATAACTCCTTTATTGGCAAAACGATACTCCGCAAAGGGGCTCTATTACACTTGGCTGGTTATTGTCATAGCGCTGATTATACCTTTCCGGCCGCAACTCGGAGTAAGCATAAACAGGATATACGTACCGGACAGAATGCCCCTGGCTGTAAACAGCCCAATGCCATCCGTTCTTAGACTACCCGCAGTCGCAGCCACGCAAATGGAAAGCACCGTGGTCCGTTCCGCGTTACGAAGCACGGAATGGAAGCATGCAGCGTCTTTACTATGGATTATCGGCGCTCTTCTCTTTCTCGCGTGCAATTTTCTGCGCCACAGCCGTTTTATTAAAATGGTCAACCGCTGGAGTCAAAATGTCTCCGACGAAAAAATTCTGATGCTTTTACACGGTATAAAACAAGAACTGGGGATAAAGAGGCAAATAGGCCTTTACTTATGCCCCTATGTAAGCAGCCCGATGATGACCGGCCTTTTTAAACCAAGGATATTGCTGCCCGCGGCGAATTTCACGAAAGACAAGCTTTATTTCATCTTCAAGCATGAGCTTATACATTACAAGCGGAAAGATCTGTGGAATAAGTGTTTAATGCTGCTGGCCGCAGGTATGCACTGGTTTAACCCCACTATTTACCTGATGGCAAAAGCCGTGAACAAACAGTGCGAATTGTCCTGCGACGCCGAAGTTGTCTCAAGCACGGATTCCGATACAAGGAAGCGGTATTGTGAAACGCTTCTTGAGGTAATGAAAACCCAATCGAGGTATAGAACCGCAATATCAACCAGTTTTACAGGAGGTAAGGAAAGCATGAAAAAGAGGATTTCTTCCATTTTGGATACGGGCAAAAAGAAAGCCGGCCTGGCGGTTATTTGCATTGTACTGGTAATAACCGCGGGAATAGGGGTGGCTTCCGCCGCGTCATACTCAAATCCGAAAGCACCGGCGGACAATATTGACGCGTTTGTCACCCTGAAGGACTATGAAAATACACGCGAAACTTCTGTCACTTCCGTGCGTTATGCGGACTCGAGACCACAGCTGGAGTTCTATATAAACGGCAAAGACATTGCAAGTGTAGAGATAAAGTGCGAGAACGAGTATCTTTATGCCGTCGACCTGACGGAGACGCAGCATGAGAAGTTCTGGAACCCCGAGTACTTCCAGACATACGATGAAGAAACGCAAACATGCACATTCTACCCCGAGCGTCTCTATGATAAATCGATAATTCTTGAGTTTGACGAGGACTTTAGCCAATACGGTGATATCTGGTACAGATGGACGGCATATAACCTTTATAAATGGGCTTCGGAAAATGATTTTTCTCACTTATGGGGTTACGGCGTGGGCCCAAAGGTTGAAATTTCGGACGACATGACCGAGGAGCAAAAACTCATGCTGGCGGCAGGCATCGACGGCGCCGGCAACACGGGTCTCGGGCACATACAGCTGGACGGATGCCCGGAAGAGTTAACGAAAGACGTCATTACCATAATAATTACCGACAGAGACGGAAATTCGACCACCAGGTATATCGACGTAGAAATCGGCAACGACGATCTTAATCAAACCATAGTGACGGCATGTCTTAGGGATTAAAGCACATTCTTCTGTGTAAAGCGCTTATATTTATGACTGCGTTTTCATTAAATTAAGCTATCGAGAACATTTCAACGAAACAAGCGTAAGCTCATAAGAGCTTACGCTTGTTTCGTTTCTTGATCTTACTTTATGGAAATGTAGTAATCGGTACGGTTTTCCTTTTCATTGATAACCTCAAAATCGGGAGTATCGGCAAGCTCAAACCCCGAGTTCGGAAGCCAGATGCAGTCAATATAGTCATATACGGGCTGGTTCAAAATCGATCGCTTTTTGCAAGTTTATATAGTAACTCAAAAGCACCCTCTCCCTTTGCTTTCTATTGAAATAATACACCTTGGGACCGATAGATGCTTGATATTCCTTATCATATAAGCAATCCCCGCAAACCCTGAAGATTGCTACTCTATGCTATAGACATATCTGATTATAGTGCACGGTTTCCCTAGGTTCATTTCTTTTTCCGCGCCGTCAAGAGCAAAGCCGTATTTCTCATAAAAAGACCTTGCTCTCGCGTTTTCCCTCAAAGTCCATAAGGTAACCGTGCGACAGGATATCTCCTTTAGACGATTGACTGCAAAATCCATCATCTGCTTGCCATAACCCTTTCCCCAGTACTCGGAAAGCAGATAAATGGCGGTGATTTCGCCGGTGTTTTCATCCGCGTCCTCGTCGCGCGATTTGCCCAGCACCATCATTCCCATCGGCTTATTGTCCAGATATGCTATGTAATACTCGTCCTGACTTTCCGGCAGCATTTTTCTGAAAATACTCGCGCGTCTTTCGGGAGTAAAATTGGCAAGGTATTCATCCGGTACGATTCCGCGATATGCCTTCTGCCATGACATTGCATGTACGTAACCGATATCTTCCGCCATATCGAGCGTTGCCCTGATGATCTCCATAAAAGCACTTCTCCTTTATTAAAACATCATTTATGGTAAATTATAGCACTAATTTCCCAAGGAGAACAACTCGTTCGTGTTTGAGATGTAATATAAGAGTAACAGTAACAAGAGAGTGTCATCATCCCCTGGTATTTGCTTGTAAACTGCATTCTCGCATTTCTATACATTTATTTTCCGGCTCGGAAATTTCTACTCAGCAGTACAGCATAAGTGCAACTAAGAGGCTGTCTCATTAAGTAAATCTATAATGCTAAATTTCGTCGTATTATGTATTTACTTAAGTCATGCCTTATTATAGTCTTGCATTTATATCCCGTACTGGATATATTTTTAATAACGAGAATAAAGACGTAAATAACCAACTTGTGAGGTTTAGTATGGTTCTGATTAACGATGTACTGATAAAGGATTACATAAACGGCAAATTAAAGACACATTCGAACGAATGGTATTTCAATCCGCCAAGATTCCTGACTGAACCATCCGGCGATGATTCGATAAAAAGTAAAATTCTCTTCTGTCTTGAAGTCATACAAAATAAATTGGAGCATTTCACTCCGTTAAATCAGCCCGCATTTGATGAACTATTTCCCATGTGGGAAAACACGGAGCTGATTGTGGATTTAATTGTCGGCTTTCCGTCCCCATATGATGCCATAACGGAAAAAGCTCCTGATGGGAAGACCCATATAGTGCTGGATGTTTATCAATTAGCAAGCTATGACCTCCCTCCTGAACGGTTATCAGCGGGTGTCAATGACCTGCTGACGCACGAATTTGCGCATGTGCTGATTCATTCACAATTTCCGGTAATTGAGGATGATGAAAACGGAGCGGATTACGTTATGGCTATTAATGCCATAACGTTCGATGAAGGCTTGGCACACTTACTATCTTATAAGTCCAAAGAATTGAACGACACCGACTGGAGCTCCCGGGAACTCAAAGAAATATATAAAAGAAGCAAAATATCACTCAAGTCTGCTCTTGCCGAAAAAGATCACGAAAGACAGGCCGCTTTGCTCGAAGCGGCAATTACGGGCGACTACTATGACAAGTTTGCTGCTATGAGCGGAATGTTCTATTTTGCGGATCGGTGGATGAAAGATGGCTTACATGGATTAAAGCAGGAGCTCGCTCTCGGATATCGGGATATAGCCCGGCGGATATTTGAGGAGTAAAAATAAAAGGGTTGCAGCAAATCGTAAATTCACTGCAACCGCTTGGTCATATCATTTTCTATTATTACATTCAGACGCTCATAATGTCTGCGGCACGGATTTCATTCTCATGCGCCGATTTAAGCAGTCCTGAGATCTTCGCCCGCACATTCGGCAGACTGATATCCTGTCCTGTTTTAATTTCGAACGATTCCTGCCAGGCCTTATGTACGTCTTTATATATCCTGGCAAGCTCCGTCTCGCCCGTTTTTTCAAAATACTTCCACGCGTAGTATTTCAGCGCGCCGAATGTCCCGAGGAAATATTCCATCCCCCACGACATGTCCGGGTTGAACTCGTTTTCAAAATGACGGATCAATGCGGGATAGGCTTCCAAGCCCTGGGCGTTTTCGCACCACTCGCCGCCTTTCAGGTGAAATGCGGCGAGTCTTTTCGTGTCGCGAAGGATATCCTCCCGCGACTTGCCGCTCTTGCCCGTCACCGTCAGCACGGACAAAATCGGAATCTCACGCTTTCCAAGCAGGTCATAGGGCATCTTTGCGCTGTCACCATCAGGGTTTGTCTGATCTGCGGGTCCGGATGTTATGGGAAGTATTGAGAACATCTGAGCGTCGTCATCATAACCGGTGATCAATCCCCATTCCGGTACGCCTATGTCCCATGACACAGCGGGAATACCGTTGTCTATGGACTTCCTGATGTTCGCGATGGCCTCCAGCCTCATTTCTTCCTCGATGTCTTCCTGCCCCCAGAGACGCCCGGCATAATCGCAGGTCAGGCCGCCGTTTTCAACCCAGGGCTTCTGCTTCCCGAACTCCCAGATGCTGGTGGCGGACGGGCAAAGATCGTCTGACACCCACATACGGAAAGCAAATCCGCTGGTCGCCACGATATCCTCCGCATAATCCGGCCACGGACTGTTCTTCACGGCGCAGGCCAGCGATTTCGCAAAAGAAAACAGGTAACCGGTGCTGTCATGGATTCCTTCCCAGGAAACATTAAGCTTTTTCACTGAATATCCTCCATTCCTTTAATTTATTACAAGCATTGGCGCTTTTTAATTCAAGCTCCGGACGTATCGGGCCGGTTATATGTTCGTTAAGATCACTTTGGTTCGATAGGTATGTAGATATTCTCGGAGAACGCGCGGCTCTGCTCAAGGTAACTCTCAAACTCATAACCGCCCGTATACCTGTAACCGCTTTGTGGCAGCCAGACTTCTCTTATATACTCCCACGTGCGGTGAATAGTGTTTATGAAATCGATGTGAGTCGCGACGGGAGTCCGGAATAATGCATACAGTCCGCCGGGTATGGCGATCTCCTCCGTTCCGGAAATATCCCCTGCCGCTTCCTCCGTTCGTATTCCGATATAATAATCGAGCTTGTTTTTCGCGGCATTCCAAATGCTAACGCCGAAGTCTTCGCAGCTCTTTCCGCCCGACAAACGAAGCGAGAGTTTTTTAGCGTTGTACTTATTCCAGAAATGCGGCGCATAATCCTCGTCGCTTTTAAAAACCGTCAGAGAAAAACCGTCTATAGTGATCAGCTCGGGGGTAACGGAAAACGGTTTTACGTCAAAGGACAAGGGTTCGGTTAATTTCAGGCTGTTTTGTGCCTGCCGGTATTCCGTAGGCAGGATATGGTGCTCATCTTTGAAAGCGCGGATGAAATTCTCTTTTGAATTAAAGCCGTAAGTAAAGGCTATCTCCGATATGTAATCGTCATCCCGGCAGATCCGCTTGGCTACTTCGCTCAGCCGCCTTTTCCGTATGTATTCGGCCGGCGTCATCCCCGTCACTTCCCTGAACACGCGAAGGAAATGATATTTCGAATAGCCGCAGGCCTTCGCGCAGCCGGCCAGGTCTATTTCTCCCGTCAGGTTTTCTTCGATATATTCGACGGCTCTGGCTATATGCTCCTTATAGTCCATAGGCGTCCTCCCTGATAAATATATAGCACAAACACCTTATCAAGGATTGATAAAAGTTGCTATTCCAGTTCCAGCTGGAACCAGAAAATGCTGCCTTCCCCTTTCTCCGATTCAACCCCGTTTTTATCGTTGTGATTACAGCCCGCAGTTCCGCTTCGACGTTGCATTTCAGGATGTCGCCGTTTCATGGGCACTCTTGGCTATATCCCGCCTAAATATATCTAATTCTATGCCGGATTCACGCTGGAATCCGGCATGCAAGATATTTTTATCACTTTTTCAGGCGGTAAAAACCGCGGCATACTCGCCGCAATCACTTATCTAAAACCTTCTTATACGGCGCGATCATGCCTTCATTCATTTTATTGCCCATTTTAGCTTTCAGCCTGGGAGAAGATATGAGGGCTCCCACAAGATACATTTTCAGCGCGGTCACTTTTTTCTTCTGCGGGAAATCGTACAGCCCGTGTTTCTTGTAGAAGCGATGATCGGCTTTCATCATGCCGCGCATTAGCCAGATAAGATCCCTGAATATCTTCATTCCTCCGACACCGTAGAAATTCGATGGCTGAACGTACTTATGGCTGATCGCGTAATCGAGCCTTGCGGCAAGCCTGTCTATTTCAGTATCCGGGTCCGTTTCGTCGCACGCGACTCCCGCGAGGAAATTTCCTCCGACCTCGCTCCGGCCTTCTATGATCGTCCGCAGATTGGCTTCGGCCGGATAATTCCCGCTGATCAGATATCCCGTCGGCCTTCCCATGGTCACCGTCCTATGTCCGTTGCAGAACTGCCTGTCATCATAAGTCTTGAAAACCGGGCCCATGGAATGGTCCCTGATCGTAAACGCGTATATTATCGCGTCCGCAGTCTGAATGCTGTTCCGCAGGAAATCATCAAAGCCGTCCTTATAAACGCATTTTCCCGTGGCCGCACAGTTGAAGCAGCCCAGACATCCTCCGCGGAAAGGATACTCTGAAATATTCACGACGCGGCTCTTGTACTTCAGGACCGCTCTGAATCTTTCTATCATATCGTTGAGCTGACTGTCGTCTCCGGCGCAATCCGTAACTATAACCACATCTCCGCTTTTTTTATCCTGCTCCGGAGCAACTCTGCTTACCGGGCGATGCGCGGGAGCGGAGGCAGGCTTCGGAAGGGTTTCATATATGTCATTCTCAATGCTCCAGCAGACATATTTAAAAAACTCTGTCGCGGCTTTTCGTCCGCTTTCGGCAAGGAGGTCATCCATGTCCGCAGACAATCCCTTTATAAATTTCATTCCGAGGTCCTGGCAGTTCTCCTGAATGTACTTATGCGCGGTCACATCATAAAAGTGCTTTGACGTAGTTATCTGTGCGACGAACTTTCCCGACAAGTCAAGGCCCGACGCTTTCAGAAGCTCAATAAACCTGTGCAGCTGGCTTGGAGCTATAAATGTATAAACGGGATAAGAAAAAATAATCAGATCTGCGTCGGTTATCGCTTCGGCAGCCGCCGAAAAATCTTTTTCAAAAGATCTGATGCGCTGACCGACATGGAGATACCGGAACTTATGCTCCGGGAACTTCTTCTCTAAATATAATGAAGTCTGCAATGTGATGCTGTATTCTCCTTTTGGGCTTCCGTTCAAAACCAGGACTTTCACGACTTACCTCCTTCCGGTGTTAAACCCTGCTCCGGACCTGTCATAGACATAATTCCATATTTATTTGACCGCGGTTTGACTTTCTTTTGTATCCCAGTCCTTCATATAATTTAATACCCTTGGCATTATCTGTATCGCATGCCAGAAAGCTTCTTGCGGCGCCGTTTTCTATGCCCCAGTTAATAGCGTGCGCCATCAGGTTCAACCCTATTTTCTGTGATTGATAATCTGGCTTGACGGCTACTTCTCTTATCCATAATACTGTACCTTTTTCACTGTCAAAGCCATATAGGTTAACGAAGCAAACACCTACAATTTCATTGTTTTTCTCCGCTGCGAATACACTTGAGTTTTCCGATTCATTCCACTCCTTTATCCATTCAGCGCTCTCCCCTCTGAACCCTCTCGAGCATCCTTCGCAGAGCTTTGTAACCAGGAAAGCCGCCTGATACTCATCAGCCTTTATTCTCCTTATAACCAGGGAATCCTGTCGTTTCAGGTTTATTGCTTCCAGTTTATCGATCCAGAAATCCAGAAACTCACTGGCAATCGCAAAGCCCAGCTTCTCCATTTCAGGCACATAATTTTCAGGAATAAATTCCAAATATATTTTCTTTACAGTATGCTCTTTTGAAATCAGATCTATAGATTTAGCCAATCCGACAAAAAAGCTTTCCTTTGAGTTTGCCGCCCATTCTATCCCGGCCTTTTCATCCTCAACGCGATAAAGAAAAAGACTATCATCAGTATCGATATATGTAAATGATGCGGATATTTCATCAAGATCGGCATAATTCAGGGATGTATATTTATAACCCTTGATTTTATCTGCCAAATCGTTCATAATTCTCTCCTTAATCATTTTTCCGTCGCCCGACTCTGTATAAACGAAAGCAACCCTTGCTGCCCGACAGTACCATTATATCGTTATATTTTCAAACATTCAATTCAATAAAACATATCTATAAGAATCGCCTTTCGGTTTGCCCCGCCATATCACGATCAAAGAATCGCGTTTGTCAGGAACATGGCTAAGCGCCTCTCCAGCTAAAAGTTTTTTACTTATATAAAACTCTGTGTATTTGTAAGGCAATTCTGTATAGGTGAGTTGTAATAAATAAGTTTACTATATGTATTGACTTGGAACCGGTCTGAAGGTGTATTATATATGTGTAATAAACCTAAGTAAATAATGAGGAGGAAAATATGGTCTATAAGCAGTTTAAGGACAAGATGATTTCAACCCTGGGTCTTGGCTGCATGCGCCTTCCGCAGATCGGCACGGGGCTCGGCGGTCCGATTGACGAGAAAAAGGCAACCGAAATGATCGAGTATGCTTATCACAACGGGATTAATTATTTTGATACAGCTTATGGTTATCACGGAGGACAATCCGAACGTCTTGTGGGAAAAGTTCTCAATCAGTTCCCGCGAGATACGTGGCATCTCGCGTCGAAAATGCCCGGCCATATGATGACATATAAGGACGGAAAGCTTGACTTCATCGGATACATGGTCGGCAGCAAGGTTGAAAGGCCCACGCAGATATTCGAAGAGCAGCTGGAGAAATGCGGCGTGGATTACTTTGACTTTTATTTGCTGCATAATGTATGCGAATCCTCGTATGATTTCTATACAAATGAGGAACTGGGCGTCGTTGATTACCTGCTTGAGCAAAAAAAGGCCGGACGCATCAAACACCTGGGGTTTTCATCCCACGGCCGCGCGGAGACGATCGACAAGTTTCTAAATACATATGATTGCTTCGAGTTTGCAATGATTCAGATAAACTATCTGGACTGGGTCCTGCAGGACGCGAAATCAAAATACGAAGTGATCACAAAGCACGGCATCCCCGTACTCGCGATGGAATCCTGCCGCGGCGGCGCCCTCGCTTCCCTGGGCCCCGAAGCCGAAGCCATTCTTAAAAAAGCCCGTCCCGACGAACCGGTTGTCCACTGGGCTTTCCGGTTCCTGCAATCGCTGCCCAACATGCAGGTCGTACTGTCCGGCATGAGCACCATGGAACAGCTTAAAGACAATATTGCCCTCTTCTCAGATCCTGATCCGGCTACCGAGGAAGACAAGGCTCTGCTCATGGACGTTGTCAAAACAATGGCCGATATTGTTCCCTGCACAGCATGCAGATATTGCTGCGACGATTGTCCTCAGGAACTGGATATTCCAAGGCTCATCTCCATGTACAACGAGGCTTCTTTCGCCGCGTCGTCTTCAAGGAGGTTCCCGGTCGGCGGATTACCTGACGACAAGCTGCCGTCCTCTTGCATCGGCTGCGGAAACTGTATGCAAATGTGTCCTCAGGGAATAAACATCCCCGACGTCATGCAGAAGTTTGCAAATATTCTCGGGAAGTAAGCTGGATTTGTAAAGCCGATATGTCAAAACAAGAATATTAAACGGGGGAGGAAAAATTGTGAATGTTGTGATGGTAGGCGTCGGTGCCATCAGCGGGATTTATCTTAAGAACATCACCGAAACATTCAGGGAGATCAGGCTTGTGGGTCTGTGCGATCTCATCCCGGAGCGGGCCGAAAAAGGTCTCGCCTTTGTGCGCGAGCAGATCGCGAAAGGGATAAAGTGCGAAGAACCGGTGATATATCCGAGCCTCGACGATGTGCTTAACGATCCGGATGTAGACGTCGTCCTGAATCTGACACGGCCATATGAGCATTACGAGGTTACAAAAAAGTCTCTATTAAAAGGCAAGCATGTCTATTCCGAAAAGCCGCTTGCGGTCGATATGGAGGAAGCCGGCGAGCTCTATGCTCTCGCGAGGGAAAAAGGCCTTTATCTCGGCGGCGCGCCGGACACCTTCATGGGCGCCGGTATCCAGACATGCCGCTGGCTCGTTGACAGCGGCGCGATCGGCGAAGTTATCGGCGCAAACTGCGCGATGATCTGCCGCGGCCATGAAACATGGCATCCCGATCCGGAGTTTTACTATAAACGGGGCGGCGGCCCGATGCTGGACATGGGGCCCTATTATGTCACAGCGCTTGTGCAGCTGCTCGGCGAAGCAAAGGGCGTCATGGGCATGACAAAGCGCTCGTTCGATCAAAGGCTCATCACATCGCAGCCGCACTCGGGCGAGATCATCAACGTGGATGTGGACACTTATCTGACGGGCAGCATCGAATTTACAAGCGGAGCGATCGCCCAGATGTTCACCACGTTCGACGTCCATTATTCCAGCCAGGCCAAATTCGAGGTCTACGGGACGGAGGGAACCCTCGTCGTACCCGATCCCAACACGTTCGGCGGTCCTATCCTCCTGTATCGCAAGGAAGACCAGGCGCGGGGTCCGATGGTCGATCCGGCGCTGATAAAAGCCGAGGAAATCACGCCGTATCGCGGTTTCAGGCAAATGCCGCTTATGTTTGATTACCGTGAAAACAGCCGCGCTCTCGGACTTGCCGATATGTGCAAAGCGATTGAAACCAAACGCGGCTTCAGAGCAAATTCCGACCTTCAGATGCACGTTCTTGAGATTTTGACTTCATTCACAGAATCAAGCAGACAGAAGAAGTACATAGAGCTGAAAACCAGATATACACGCGGTGAACCTATGCGAAACGGCGGGGTTCATGGTATTTTGGATTAAGACAGACAAGAGGGGGAGCTATAAAAATGAAGGTAGCATATACGGGATGGACATGGATTACCCACAGGGAGCCCGAATACGCAAAAAGAGATCTGGAGCAGTCGTTTAAGGAATGCAAGTATTTGGGCTATGATTATGTGGAAAACTTCGCGTTTATCAGCGATTTTTACAAGGATAATCCTCAAGAGCTTGTCGACCTTGCCGACAAGTACGGCGTTAAAATCGTCAACCTTTACGGCCATTTCGGATTTGATATCGAAGCCGCGCTGGAGACGGCCAAAAAGCAGGTAAAGTTCCTTGCGGATATCGGCGGGAAATGGTACAACTGCCAGAACGCAGGCTTCGGCGACAACGGCCCGTCGGAGAGGCCGACAAATCCCGAAATGGTGGGCAAGATGTGCCGGATAGCAAACGAGCTTGGCGCATACGCGAAATCCCTCGGCGTGACCGTCTGCTTCCATCCCCACTACGGCACATGCGTATTCACCCAGGAAGACATCGACCTGTTTGCCGCTAACACAAACCCCGAGTACGTTTCCTTATGCATCGACACGGCGCACACCACGCTCGCCGGAATGGATCCCATCGCGCTGATCCGGCAGTACAAAGACCGCATAGGATATATCCACCTGAAGGACGTGGATTTCCATGCCCTGCGGTCCGCGGTCGGCGGCGCGAAGATGGGCTCTTTCCGGGCGCTGGGGCAGGGCTCCGTCGATTTTCCGGGAATAATCGCCGCTCTCAGGGAAATCGGATATGATGACGTGATCTGCGTCGAGCTGGACCGGCCTGCAATCTGCAACTATCAGTCGGCCGAATATTCAAGGCGTTATATCAGGGACGTCCTCGGTATGTAGCCATGCAGAAGCACCCGGTAAAATTCAAAGCCTTGCGGATAAAACTGCCGCAAGGCTTTTACAATGTTCACTCCGCATCTTCGTCCATAGCTTCCAAAAGAAAGCTTACCGGACGGAAACCGTCGTTGCATGAGATCATGGCGGACTTCCTGTTTTTCATCCAGCCGTTGTAAAAATCCTCTCCGCCATGGGCAAGCGCCATGACGAACGCAGAGACGCTGTCCCATGCGCTGTCGCAAAAGCCTTCCGGCTTCTTCCACCCGTTCGCTATAAAGACCTGCCCTTCAACCATATCGCAGGGGTTGCTGATAGGATTCTCATATTTCTCGATTAAGTCTTTGTGGCAAGCCTTTTTCATAACCGTTATTTTTATTTTTTTCATAGGCCATAAACTCCATTGCGCCGCTCTCTCGAACACCGTGTGGAACTTTGCAGCTCATCTAACCCGTCATTTAGCTTCTTAAGATTTTCTCCATAGGCTTGCCCTTCGCCAATTCGTCGATAAGCTTGTCAAGGCAGCGGATAAGCCGCATCATTTCGTCTTCTATTTCTTCCACTCTGTATCCGCAGATTACGCCCTTTATAAGCGAAGCATTCGGATTTATGCGGGGCGCTTGTCTGAAAAATGTTTCAAGATCAACCTCGCTGTCGATTTGCTGTTTCAGCGATAGTTCATCATGTCCTGTCAGCCAACAGATGATTTCATCCACTTCTTTTTTGGTTCTGCCTTTCTTCTCCGCTTTCTGAATATACAACGGATAGACTTTTGAAAAAGACATCGAAAAAACCCGTGGTTTATCCATACCGATGTTCCCCCTTCCCCTTCTGCGGTTGTTATCTCTTTATACCATTATTCTGTTCGTATTGTCAATGCCCGGGATGGGTGCCCAATATGATGACGATTGGCGCGCATATTGACAAGAATGATCGCCTCGTCATGCACCGGGAACACATGCACTCGTTTACAACTGTTAATGGCAAAAAAATCTCGGGGCTGCCTCACTGGAACCAACGATCCTCAGGATTATCCTCATTGATGTTTTCACACCTCAAGGCTGTTATTGCTGCATCAGCAGTCAGGAATTTCAGATCTATTGTATTGTTGCTGTCATCTATCTCCGCGACACCGTCACAGTACGAGCAACTGCGTACAGATGATAACCGTCCCTCTCCTCAGAAGCAACCAGCCACTCCAGCTTCAGCTCCCTGGATGAATGCGCGGGTATCAGCTGAGGTTCAGTCTCAGCAATGAGATTTTCTCCGTTCTCCGAATCTCCATCATAGAGAGACAATGGCGTTTTCCGCAAAATCTCCTTCGTTGCGCAGCGTCACATATACCGTTGTGACTGTTTCAGACAGCGGGAACTCGGTGGACTGGAACATGCCGTCCTCATTCAGGAGGGCCACATCATGGACAGGCATATATAAAAGCGCTTTAAGATCCACCTTATCGCTGATAGCTGTATTATCAGCCAGGTTTCCGTATTCATCGAGAACAGCCTCGATTATTATTTTCGCCTCAGTATAAGCTACATTCAGCCTCCCGTCATCATCAAAGGCCGCGCTCATCGCTCCCGCATACTCCGGTTATTGCCTTGTTTATGTCATGCCACGCCATAAGAACACCGTTTTCTACTGCGGCGACAGCAGGCGTGAAGTCCGCGGTTCCATCATCATCGATCCACACAGGCTCCTGCCACAGGCCATACTTTTGGACAGAGTAACGAAGCTGTGTACGATTTACCGCGTCACGTTCAGGGTTGTCATCAGTCCACACCAGCCACCGCTCACTGCCATTGACTATCAATACCGGCTCCGCTTCCGGATATATGTTTTCCATCAGGCTGCGTATATCCGGGTTTAAAGCCAGAAAACTTCTTGAAAACAGGGTGGTCTCTTCTCCTGCCAGCCAGACGGACGGCCTGCCGCTGTAATCCCTCGGCATCAGCTCAAGTCCGGGATCCTCATCGCTGAAAACCAGATAACCTTTCACCGCCGCCACGGCAAATTCCCCGTCAACATTCCCCTTGGTAAAGCTTGGCCTGTTTACCTTTCCGTCAACAGTAACTATAGTCGGGTCACTGGATATCCATTCGATATTGCTCCCGTTCTCGCCGAGAACCGGAAGCTCAAGGTCACCTGTTATGTTGATTAAAGAGCTGTTCTCCTTTAGAATTTTTTCATCCGTAAGCCACGCGAGATCGGCGTCAACCTTCTCCTTGATGGTTTGGTCAAGCTTTTTCACTGTGACGGTAATGGTAGTCACTGCGGATGCAGTACTCAATTCAGAGGAGAATTATAGCAGAGAAATATATAAAATGTTTATCGGGGTATTGGGTAACGGTGTACGTCAGGGCGAGCTTCGGGAAGATATACCGGTTGACTGCCTGGCAAAGCACTTGGTTTTAGCTATCCGGGGCATCACCTTCGAATGGTGCATTCGATACCCCGAATTCGATCTTAAGGATCAAATGCTGGAGCACTTTAAGATTTTGCTGTATGGACTGAGGAAGTGACGCTTTTTGTTTGACCATTATAAATCTGCATGCAAATTTTTACCTATTTATTATGAAATTCGCTATTGACTGCCATAATGTCTTCGGCTATAATGAGTTTAATAGCAAAGACGCTACAGGCGAAAGCCTATAGCGTCTTTTATATTTCCTTGCGTGTCTGCAGTTCACTTAAGAGGGTGGGGGTAATGATGAAGTAAATGCTTGTAAGTTACTTATGGGCAAGGGTCCAGGATTTTTCAATCGCAGGAAAACTCTTCTGCGGTAAAAGCCGGCAAAGCGATTCTCAAAATTCAATTCGCGCAAAGGCGTGTGTTTTTTATGGCATCTCCGGATGCACGTAATAAATACACGCCTTTATCATTTTAAAGGAGGTTTTATTTTGGATTACACAATGATTGTCGATACCCTATGGGTACTTCTCGCGGGCGTGCTGGTGTTCTTTATGAACCTTGGCTTCGCCGCTGTCGAGTCCGGCATGGCCAGGTCAAAAAACGCGGTCAATATCCTCTCTAAAAACTTCATTGTTTTCGCCGTCTCTTCGCTCGGCTTCATGCTGCTCGGCTGGGGACTGATGTTCGGCGGAGACAACCCTATTATCGGAACCAAAAGCCTGTTTATTCTGGGCAACTCCAATCTGGATTTTTACAAAGACACTTTGACTTCGAACGTGCCGTTCTGGGGCAAGTTCTTCTTCCAGCTGGTTTTCTGCGGCACGGCGGCAACAATAGTGTCCGGTGCGGTTGCTGAGCGCGTCAAGTACATCACTTTTATCCTGTTTTCATTTGTACTTACACTTGTCATCTACCCCATCGTCGGCCACTGGATATGGGGAGGCGGCTGGCTCTCAAGCCTCGGATTCATGGACTTTGCGGGTGACACCGTAGTCCACTCCGTCGGCGGATGGGCGGCCCTTGCCGGTGCTCTCCTGCTCGGCCCCCGGTACGGGAAATATGACAAATACGGAAATCCGAAGGCAATTCCCGGCCACAGCATGTCTCTGGCGGTTATCGGTCTTTTCGTACTGTGGCTCGGATGGTTCGGCTTTAATCCCGGATCCACTATGAGCTTCCAAAATCCATCCGATGTCATGCATATCCTTGTAACCACAAACACCGCGGCAATCGCGGCAGTACTTACCGCCACCGCCACTTCCTGGATCTTCATCGGCAAACCGGATCTCGGCATGACCATCAACGGTTGCCTTGCCGGTCTTGTCGGAATTACGGGCAGCTGCGCATATGTAAGCGTTACAAGTTCATTGATTATCGGTGCGATTGCCGGCGTTATCGTTGTGTTCTCCGTAATCCTCTTTGACCGGGCTCATGTCGATGATCCCGTCGGCGCCACTTCAGTCCATCTGGTCTGCGGCATTTTCGGCACGATCTGCGTCGGGCTCTTTGCGGAGGAAGGCGTGACAAGCCTTTCGACGGTAAACGGCTTGTTTTTTGGCGGCGGCCTGTCGCTGCTTGGAGTTGAGGTACTTGGCGTTATTGCCGTCGGCGTTTTTGTATTCGCCTCATCCGCCCTTGTTTGGTTTCTCCTTAAAAAGACAATCGGTATCCGCGTCAGCCTCGAAGAGGAAATTCAGGGTCTTGATATCGGCGAACACGGCCACACCGCCTATCCTGATTTTGCTATCGTAGCTCCCATTCTGGATACGGGTGTCGAGAACGGGTATAAAGCTGCGGCACCGAGTACTGCTAAAGCACCTGAGGCCGGCGCGGTATCTCCGGAAGTCGCCATTCCGGTGACAGACCGGTCGCGCCCCGGAGCCAAGATGACAAAGGTCACTATTATTACCAATCAGGATAAACTCGCCGAGCTGCAAACCTCACTTGACAAAATCGGCATAACCGGACTCACGGTTACGAATGTTCTGGGCTATGGCATGCAGAAGGGTCATACCGAGTACTACCGCGGCGCGCCGGTTAAAACGAGGCTTCTGCCTAAGGTACAGGTCGACATTGTTGTCTGCAAAATCCCGACCCAAACGGTAGTGGATACGGTGAAGAAGGCACTGTATACCGGCAATATGGGCGACGGAAAGATCTTTATCTACGATGTTGAAAACGTCATAAAGATCCGAACCGGCGAGGAAGGCTACGACGCGCTGCAGGACGAGGAAGACGAATAACAGCTTATGCTCCTTCCCTATAAGACGGGGGTCTAACAACTCTTATTGTTGTTAAACCCCCGTTTTAGCATATTCAATACTAAGTTCAGTTACTTTTTCATTCCCAGCTCTACCAGCTTGATATAATGAGGTATATCGGCTTTTATCGGTCTAAAATTAAACCGAGCGTTGCAGCAGCCGCATCGCCAATATGTAACGCCGTCGATCGTATACTCCTGTCCGAATTTGCATATCCCGTCAAACCGATTCTTGCAACCGCTGTCCCCTCCCAGGAATATTGCTTTACAGTATCCGGACAATGCTCGAGATACTCCAAACACTTCGCAGCATTCCTGATTCGCAGACTTAGAATAAGCACTGTTTTCCATGATTGCATCCTATAGAGATAAGGACCGTTGGTTTTCATTACGCTTTCTTTATCATAATAGGCGTACCCGGGTCCTTCATTGCCACCTTTGGGCTGTGAATAATATCCCATGCCCCGCAATATGGCATCCATCTCATAGACGAAATCCCGTTCTTCCCTGGTATGCATCTTATCTGCGACGATATCTGCGCCGAATCCGTAATTGACGGTGTTCATATCATCCTGAAACAGCTTATAATGGCAGCACAAATAGTCATCCAGCCTATCGGCCGCCTGAGTTTTCTCCGCCATAAGCTTAAGCACTGGAATGACATTTTCATTACCCGGGTAGAACATTGCAATATTCTGATTTGCCGCTTTATTGTTTTTCAGGCCTTTAAAAGTAAAATCCGTAATCACTAAGTCTTTCAAAGAGGATATGCGTATTTTTAACCTTATTTGCCGCCTTGAAGTTATTTATATCTACAATAAAGCCTTCACTGTAAAAACTCCCGGAAACAAGCAGGTTATACAGCAAAATAAACGGCCGGTATGCGGTATTTCTTGCCTTTCTTTCACTTTATTCCCTTTTTCCTGCAGACTCGCTTTACTTTCGTTTAGCTTAAGGCCTTTAGCCATTCCAGAACAGGTTCGAGGTTCTCTTCTTTTACGCCGTTGAAGCCGTTTTCAATGTTTGCGATAGCTTCTTCCGTTTCCTCGTCCTTGTCTTTTCGGCTTTTAAGCATCTTTACAAACATGGAGAGCAGGAACTTATCCATACCCTTAAGCTCTTTCAAAGGCAAACAGCCGCCGCGCAGGTAAAAGAACGGCACATTTTTGATTTTGTTCCTTTCCATTACCGCTTCGGCGCTCGGTTCGGCGGTCCGCGCTGTACCCGATCCGCAAACAGCCTTTATGTTATAATTCCGCACCTTATCAAGACCCTGTATCTTTCCGGCTTTCATCCACCCCAGAAAAATCACACCCTCATCCTTGCCAACCTTACTTACTTCCTTTGCGGGGAAAGCTTTGAATCCGGTCTTTGCGGCAAGCATATCGGCGTACTTCTTTGTAAAACCCGTCTTTGATTCATAAACAATTACCATTTAGCCTCATATCCCCCTTTTTTAGCTCCGGTTTTACTAAATATACAGATACTGTGTTCTTTACATAAACTGTAAACTTACTTGCCTTTATTATACTTTGGTTTTACATTCTTGGAAACTACTTTATGAAAAAATGCCGCTAATGAACCATTATTCTATACATTTTTGCCTGAGCCTACTCTATATAAGTTATATTACTATGGGCTTATAGCCCATATTAAAAAGGCACTCTGTGAAATTACTCACAGAGTGCCTCGCTTGCTGAGTATTGAACGGTATAGGCTACTTTACCGCTCGCAGCTCGATATATCCCCTTGTGCCGATCGGTTCCAGCTGTATGCGGGGATTCTCGTCATCCCAGGCATAACCTATGACCGACGGATCATATCGGTCCATTGCGGTTTGCACTGCCGAAATCGCCTCGCAGTAGTCTTCTTCCTCAAAGGGTTCGCCCTGGAACATGAGGTATTTCGCTTTTGGCAGCTCGATCACATCAAATCCGTCAGGGATGGAACCATTGTAATCCAGCGCCACTTCCACGCCCTGAACATACTGTGAGGTTCCGGGCTTACGATACTTTTCAGGAAGCCAAAGGCATACCGGTTCTCCGCTCAGGGATTTCATGCTGGTAAGTATCCCCCAAACGTCACAGCCTACTTCCTCGCAATACGTCCAATATTCCGTTGCTTTTTCCCCACGCTTGATAATAACCTTGCGCGCAGGTTTTTCAATCACCTGAATAAAGACGCTTTTAATATTATCCATGCCGCTCCTCTCCTTGTAAAGCTCTTTGAATTTAACGCCAAAGGGAGTGAACAAAGACAAAGGTATCGGATTCATTGCGTATTCTTTCGGATTGCAGCCGAACTCCCGAAAGAAAGCGCGCTGATAGCCGTCCACACTGCCAAATCCCATATCGTAAGCAACATCGATGATCCTGCAGCCATCATCCCGTAACCGGAGCGCGGACTTTGACAATTTGAGCCGCCTGATGTAATCTGCCGGGGCCAATCCGGTCAGTTCCCTAAATATCCGTGCAGAGTACCACGGAGAAAATAAGGCTGCTTTCGCCAAGTCCGCCAATGTAATATGCTCCGTCAAATGAGCCTCGATATAGTTCTGCATCCGCTGAACGGCTTCCACCTTATCCGTCATTTGAATCACCTCCCGGCGTAATTCTATTATAAAAAGCCTTAATGGAGATTTTCTCGACTTTCTTTGCCAACCCTTCACTTTCTCCCCATATACAGCTGAAAGACACATCTGATCCTGTTTTGCCCGCCATGCTTCAGTATGGCTTCCTTAACCCCTTCATACAAAGCCGCTCTGGAATCGTCCGGTAACGCTCTGTGGTCGGAATATGTATCGAGAAGAGCCACATATTCATCCGCACTGTATATCAGCGAAGTTTTGCATATCTTCATAGCAACGTCTCTGAATCCATACTGTTCCAGACTCTCAAAACGGAATCTCCTGTATATCTCGGATGGTCTCAAAAAATCCTCGGATGTCATTTCCGACAAATTAATCGGCCTTTTTTCTATTTTATAATGACTATAATAATGTTTATTGTAAACTGCCTGTATATCTTTAAAAAGCTCGTCTTCTTCAAAAGGCATTGTGTTGTTGCGAAACAAAGCGATTGTCCCGTCCTTTTTCAGCAGGCGATAAGCTTTTGGGCATCCTATCTCCGCGTCTACCCAATGGAACGCAGATGCGGCATATATCAAATCATAACTGTCTTCCTCCAATACCGCATCCTCAAAGGTGGAAACAATTATGCTGAACTTCTTGCGGTCTCTGAATTTTTTTGTAATAAAATCAGCCATATTCCCGCTCATTTCCACGGCAGTTACATTGAACCCTGCGTCAAGAAACGGAGCGGTTGCTTTCCCGGTACCCGCACCAATCTCAAGAGCCTTTTTGCTTTCAGGTCCGGAATACTCAATAATATCCGCAAACAACTCGTCGGGATAACTCCATCTTATTTTGTCGTAATTTTCGACTATCTTGTCAAAATGCGTTCTGTTTTCGCGTTCCCAACTCGTTATTGCTTTCACCATTCTTGCCTCCTTTCCGGTGAACCCGGCATGGGGACGGTTCTTGCGTTGGGTTTATACGCATGGCAGGAACTCAAAAGGAAAACCGTCCCTTTGTTGGTCAGACGGTTCTCTTGTTGAGTTTTCCCGTTCAGATGGAACCCAACACTAGAACCGTCCTTTGCTGCTTTTATTTAATTTCTACTTTATTTTCAAAATCCAAAACGTAACGATCTTCGCCGTGATTTACAATTATAACCGCCTTTTTAATTCGTATAGCTAAAATTACACAGTTTTCGTCTTTTTCATTATTTGCGAAATCGTACCACGGAGCGAATGCCTCTCGAAGCTTAGTCCTTAATTCGGCGTTTTTGGGGTCAAGGACCCATCCCAGGTTCTCGCCGATTCCGTTCCCGGAGACCCACTCATTGCCGACTGCAAACGCAACTTCAGGGTTTTGCTCTATCTGCCGCATTTTATTTGATTTAGCCCAGGTAGTAATATAGAACACACCGTCTTCATAATAAGCGTCCACTTCCCGGACATCAGGGCGGGGCTTGCCGTCTTCGTTCGGTTCCAATGCAATTGTCGCGAGAGATATGACATTGTCTTTTCCGTTTCCGCATCTTTCTTCAATGATTCTTAATCCTTCTTCGTACCTGTTCATTTTACTTTCCTCCCCGTGTCATATGTCTTATAAACCCTTTTTACGAATGTTTCTAAATACGCCATAGTGCCATTATATACCACGCCTTGAAAAAGGTAAATCCTCAGTTTTTCAAATATAGATCAACCAACATGGGGGCAACGGGGAGAATGGTTATTAACCCAACAGATAAACCGTCCCCTGCTGGATTACTGCGTTTTAGCGCCTGACAAAAACCCAGCGGAGGATCCGTCCCCCGCTGGGTTTGATGTAATAACTGCTTTACTGGTCGGACTGAGGCTGGGAATTATCTTGCTGCTGCGGGCCGGCCTGCTGTGCGTTATCGATTACCGGCGCGGATTTGGGGGGCTCGGCCGTGCTGCCCGCTTTCCATTTCAGGAAAGCGGTGTTGCTGTTGATCTGGCTGAGGTTTTCATGTATGGAGAAGACAAGGATAAAGAATTCATAAATAACCCTTGTGAAGAAGTTTCCCAGCGTCAGTATTGCAAGGCCGGCGGCGAAGGAAATAAACAACATATACAATCCGAAGAAGCATATGAAGCAAACTGACAGCAGGTAAAGAAACTTAAGCAGGCCCATGCTGAACATTGTCCTGAAATTCAGAGCCTTATAAAGCCAAAGTACAAATCCCTTGTATTTTACTTCGTTCTTGGCAGGCATAAATACAATGAAAAGAACAATGGCTGCGATCAGTGCCAGGAAAATGCAGACTGCCGATCCGACAGCCGCGCTCCCGACGTAATCAAACGGGGAATAGTAGTAATTTCTTCCAAACATTTTGCTTTCCTCCTATATTTTTAAGGAAATGCTACCACAAAATTCGATAGTGTCTTGTCAAGTGGTGTAAATTGATTTCTACTTTAATCCCCTGTGTCTCATTTATGTAATAATGCCACCGGTGCCAGTGTAAACTCCTTCGTCGACGTAAGTTTGGCCATAGACTCC